>Ga0209198_1002593_pt1 | contig 12397 bp, 9 predicted proteins | sample COGITO_mtgs_1105_2_FD_184804 | JGI IMG/M metagenome (GOLD analysis project Ga0209198, IMG submission 184804) | Pelagic marine microbial communities from North Sea - COGITO_mtgs_110519 (SPAdes) (version 2) | ecosystem: Environmental > Aquatic > Marine > Epipelagic ...
AAAATTAGACGGCATAGACCAACTTCAAAAATGGGATGGCGCCTATTATTCAGAAAAATTAAAGAAAGAATTATTTGATTTAGATCAAGAGATCTTAAAACCTTATTTTAAATTAGAAAATGTAATTGGTGGTGTTTTTGAGATTGCCAATAGATTATTTGATTTACAATTTGAAGAAGTTTCGAACATCGACAAATACCACGAAGACGTTAAAACATACAATGTAACGGATACAAAAGGAAACTTTATTGCTGTTTTTTATGCAGATTTTCATCCTAGAAAAGGGAAAAGAAATGGTGCATGGATGACCTCTTATAAATCGCAACAAATTAAAAACGGCAAGAACGAAAGGCCTCATGTTTCTATCGTTTGTAATTTCACGAAGCCTACGGAAACGAAACCTTCTTTATTAACTTTTAATGAGGTTACCACGTTGTTTCACGAATTTGGACATGCATTGCATGGAATGTTAGCCAACACAACCTACAATAGTTTATCAGGAACCTCTGTGTCTTGGGATTTTGTGGAATTACCAAGTCAGGTTTTAGAAAACTGGTGTTTTGAAAGAGAAGCCTTAGAATTGTTTGCGAAGCATTATGAAACTGGGGAAGTTATTCCAATGAATTATGTAGAGAAAATAAAAGAATCTGCAAGTTTTCATGAAGGAATGCAAACATTACGTCAATTGAGCTTTGGCTTATTAGACATGCAATGGCACGGTCAAGATCCAACAGAAATTTCTTCTGTTAAAGTATTTGAAAACGGCGCTTTTGCAGACACAAAATTATATCCTGATGTTGCAGAAAATGTTATGAGTACTGCTTTTTCTCACATTTTTCAAGGAGGTTATTCTGCTGGCTATTACTCATACAAATGGGCCGAAGTTTTAGATGCAGATGCTTTTGAATACTTTTTAGAAGAAGGAATTTTTAACAAAGAAGTGGCAACAAAATTCAAAGAAAATGTGCTTTCCAAAGGAGGAACAGAAAAACCAATGGAACTGTACAAACGTTTTAGAGGAAAAGAACCAAAACCAGATGCACTTTTAAAAAGAGCTGGGTTGATTTAATTTTGAGTAACAGTTTCAGTATACAATAGCAATGTTCGGTAACAGTTTGCAGTAAATCTGGAAGGGAAAATTGCGAATGAACACTCCCTACTTATTTTAACCTTATGAAAAGTAGTTTTTTTTATATCTTACTATTTAGCTCCTTTTTTTCGGTAGCTCAAATAACCATTTCAGGAACTATTTATGAAAGAAATAACACATTAGAAGGTGCCGCTGTTTACCTCAACAACACCATGTTAGGCACGACAACAAATTCTAATGGTACGTTTTCTATAAAAGTAAAAGAAGGCCAATACGACCTTGTAATTTCTTATCTCGGATACAAAAAAATTATTTACCCATTAAATACAGCTACTTATAAAAGGGCAATTGTTTTTGTTTTAGAGGAGGACAGCAATACTTTAGATGAAATTATTATAAAAAAGACGGTTTATGATGATGAATGGAGATACAATCTCTCTTTATTTAAAAAAGAGTTTATCGGAATAACAAACTTATCAAAAGATTGCGAAATTTTAAATCCAACAGTTTTACATTTTAATTTTGAGGCGAAAAACGACAAACTTAGTGCTATTGCAAAAGCTCCCTTAAAAATAAAACACAAAGGTTTAGGCTATCAAATTATTTATGAATTAGAAGAATTTACAATTCATAAAAATAAGGTTATTTATTTGGGCTATTCACGTTACAAGAAATTAAAAGGAAGTAAAAGAAAACAACGAAAATGGCAAGCAAACAGAGAAAAAGCATACCAAGGTTCTTCTTTGCATTTTTATCAATCTTTACTAAAAAACACTAGTTATCAAGATGGTTTTATCATCCATCAATTTAAAAGAATCGCCAACCCAGAGAGACCAAGTGAAAAAGAAATAAAAAAAGCAAGTGAAATAGTAACACTTAATAACACTTTTATCAATTTTTCGTCTAAAATAACAAAGCCTAAAACCCAATTAGACAGTGCACTGCTTATTTTAAAAAAAATAAAATTACCAAAATTTAGAGATTACCTATACAAATCTAAAGTTCCTATAAATGATATTATTAGAATTAAAAACGGAGTTTCCTTTCTTGATTTTGAAAATAACATAAGTGTCGTTTACACACGAGAACTTGAAGAAAAAGGATATATTTTAAGAAATATGTTCCGTAAAACAAGAACTCCTTTACCACAAACTTCTTCGGTAATTCCTTTAAAATCGCCCTCTATTTTAGATAAAAATGGAATTTTAATAAACCCTTTAAGTGTATTTTATGAAGGCTATTGGTCTTATGAAAAATTTGCTGATTCTTTGCCTTTAGACTATGTTCCCCTTACTAGTATGCAGTAAATCGCTCAGTAGATTGCCGTTAGTTTGATACTGAAAAGGAAGACTTAAGATTGCCTACTTATTTTTTTTCCTCAATCCACTTGCTCATATACTTAGTAGCCTGCAATGTCTGATGCTGTATCATACTTCCTAAAAAATTAGAAACTCTATGTTTTTCTAAATTAGTTTGAATATCTTCAATTTTACTAAAAAATAAGTGTCCATTTTTTTCTTTACTATAAATGGAGTTGATAATATCTATTCCGTTTAATTGTGCCTGTTCCCAAAAAGGTTTATTTGTATATAATTCAGCTGATTTCAATGCAAAATTAGAGAAATCGTCTACTACAAAACCATTCCAAGGAAAATCACCAGCCATTCCTTCTACTCCAATAGTAGTAGTTACGCTTGGCGTTCCACAGAGCATTGCTTCTGTTAATTTTCCTTTAATTCCTGCGCCATAATTTAAAGGAGCTAAAACTACTTTCGCATTTTCTACAACTTCATTTGCATCTTCTACAAAACCCTTCACAATAAAGCCTTCTTTCTTATTATGTAATTCTTGAATTTGCTGATTTACATATGCGCCATAAATATGAATTTCTGCTTTTGGAAGCTGCTTTCTAATCGCAGTCCAAACTTTATTTTTCAAAGTTAAAACGGCATCAACATTTGGTTTGTGAAAGAAATTTCCAATAAAAACGAAGTGTTCTCTATCTTCAAAAGATTGCCACTTTTTTTGCTGACTTTCAGTAATTTCATCAAACAAAAAAGGTAAATAATAAAGAATTTTTTCATCAATCTTAAAAATTGATTTTAATAAATCCATCTCATACGTAGAGATAATTAAAGACACATCACATCTTAAAATAGCTGCAATTTCTCTTTTTGTAATGTCTTGTTTTAGCAATTCCTCAACAGAAAAGTGAACATCCTGCTTTAGACACAATTCTCTTGTTTTACGCAAACAATGCAGGTCTTCTGTATCTAAAATTCTTATGGCTTGTGGGCAGTTTTCTGCAACGCGCCAACCAAACTGCTCTTCCATCATAAAACGATCGAATAGTACAATATTTGGATTTAATTCTTTTATAAAGTTATCAAAAGAAACATTATTTAATGCAATAGAAACTTCATTAATTCCTAAAGAAAATAAATCGATTGCTTTTTCATTTTTTTGTGCAGGTGATGCAAATGTTATTTTATAATCCCTTTCTAAAAATTGCGCTATTAACTGCAACATTCTCTTTCCTGCAGCAGAGGAATTGGGTTCTACCCAAACGGCACCAATAATTAAAAGCGATTTTATTTGCAATTATTTAGCTGTAATTTGTTGTTCATAGTCCGTTTTCACCTTCTTTCCCCAAGCAACAACCGCTATAATTTGAGCTGGCGATAATTTAGCTTCCGAGTGCGTCCAAGTATAAGAACTCAAAGGCATTTCTCCTTCTTCAACTTCCTCGTACAGTTCATCCATTTTATGTGCTTTCTTTTTTAAGGAATACGCGTTCCATTTAGAAAAATTTAAATGCTTTTTACCATCTCTAATATGTTCATCTAACCAATAATTAACTGGTGTAATTGAGTTGTACCAAGGATATGTAGTTTTAGCGGAATGACAATCAAAACAGGTAGTTTCTAAAATATTTTTAACGTCTTTTGGCGGATTTGTTTCTGCTATAAAAGCTGCAACTGTTGCAATATCTCCATTATTTTTATCAGGACTAAAAAATTGAGAAATTACGAGAACAATTGATACTGAGATTATAATTTTTTTTAGAATTTTCATCTGTATGTTTTGAGAATATTTTGTGCGGTAAAACTACTAAATTCTTACTTTATTTTATGAAAATATATGTATTTTTGTAAATTATTAGCAAATTTTAAACCGAAAGGTTCTAAAAAACACAAAATAAACGTACTTATGAAATATGATATTATTGTAATTGGTTCTGGTCCTGGAGGATATATAGCTGCAGTTAGAGCATCTCAGTTGGGCAAAAAAGTAGCAATTATCGAGAAATATGCAACATTAGGAGGTACTTGTTTAAATGTGGGCTGTATTCCTTCTAAAGCTTTATTAGATTCTTCTCATCATTTTTATGATGCTGTACATCATTTTGAAGAACACGGAATTACAGTTGAGAAACCAACTTTTGATTTCGGAAAAATGGTAGATAGAAAAGCAAAAGTTGTAGAAACTACAACAGGAGGAATCAAATACTTAATGGATAAAAACAATATTGATGTTTTTGAAGGTTTGGGTTCTTTTGTAGATAAAACACATGTAAATATTGCTAAGAATGATGGTTCTTCTGAAGTTATAGAAGGAACTAATATTATTATTGCAACCGGTTCAAAACCATCAAATTTACCTTTTATTAAATTAGATAAAGAAAGAATAATGACTTCTACGGAAGCTTTAAAATTACCTGAAGTACCAAAACACTTAATTGTAATTGGTGGAGGTGTAATTGGTTTAGAATTAGGCTCTGTATATAGCCGTTTGGGCGCGAAGGTAACCGTTGTAGAATACATGGATAAAATTGTTCCAGGAATGGATACGGATGTTTCTAAAGAGTTGCAAAAAGTATTTAAAAAGCAAGGAATGAAGTTTGCAACAAGTCACAAAGTAACTTCTGTAGAAAGAAACGGAGATACTGTTACTGTAAAAGCAAGGGATAAAAAAGACAGAGAAATTGACTTTTCTGGTGATTATTGTTTGGTTTCCGTAGGAAGAAAAGCGTACACTGCAGGTTTAGGTCTAGAAAAAGTTGGTATTGAAGTGAATGAGCGCGGACAAGTTGCCGTGAATGATCATTTACAAACGAATATAAATTCTATTTACGCAATTGGTGATGTAGTTAAAGGAGCAATGCTAGCGCATAAAGCGGAAGAAGAAGGTGTTGTTGTTGCAGAATTTTTAGCAGGTGAAAAACCACATATTAATTATAATTTAATTCCAGGAATTGTGTATACATGGCCAGAAGCTGCGGCAGTTGGTAAAACTGAAAACGAACTAAAAGAAGCAAAAATTGAGTATAAAGCAGGTAAATTTTCTATGAGAGCATTGGGTAGATCTCGTGCAAGTGGAGACATTGACGGTTTTGTAAAAGTTTTAGCAGACAAAAATACAGATGAGATTTTAGGAGTGCATATGGTTGGCGCACGTGTTGCTGATTTAATTATGGAAGCTGCTGTTGCAATGGAGTTTAGAGCATCTGCAGAAGACTTGGCAAGAATTTGTCATGGACACCCAACGTATTCAGAAGCTGTAAAAGAGGCTGCGAAAGCTGCTTGGGACGGAAAACCATTAAACGCATAGCGCATAAAATATTTTATAAAAACAAAAGCATCCAATTCATTGGATGCTTTTTATTTACAGAAAGTTTTAACTGATTTAGCGATACAATTTGGCACACTATGACCTGCATCGTGGTTTAAGTATGACGATGTAAACGGCATTGGTTATGAAAGAAGTGTTTGGTTAAATGCTTGGTCTTTGTCACTAAAGAGAAACATTCAATTACATGAAAAAGTTTCTGTATTTAATGAAGCAGGTATTGCAAATGTTAGCCGAATTGGTTTCTCAATAAATGATAAAATTACTTATTCAGATGCGCATTTTGCTAGTTTAATTTACTGTCTTGGTTTAAATTATAAATAAAATTTAGCTGTTTTCTTTGGAAAAAAACGCTCCTTCAATGCAGAACTCAGGATTATGCATTACGCTAACGGAAATATTTTTCCGCAAAATTCTGGTGTTGCTATTCCCATTCAATTTATCTTTGGAAAAACATTTTAAATCGCACTTCTAATCAATAAGAATTGTATTTTTGTAATAATGATGCAAAGAACTACCCGTACTTTTTCTATTGAGCATATTAAAGGTTTTAAACAAAACTTATTATCCTGGTCTCAGCAATTTGAAACTGCACTTTGGTTAGATTCTAATAATTACCAGCAACAATACGCTAGTTTTGATAGCGCGTTAGCTATTGAAGAATTTACTTCAATTAAAACAGATTACACCAATGCTTTTGACAAGCTAAAGGAATATCAGACCATCACAAAAGATTATATTTTTGGGTATATTTCTTATGATGTTAAAAATGATGTAGAGCGATTATCTTCAAACAATTATGATGGTTTAAATTTTGCTGATTTGTATTTTTTTCAACCTCAAAAACTAATTTTTATCAAAGGAAAAAATATCGAATTCCACTATTTAAGGATGGTAGATGATGAAATAGAAAGTGACTTTAATACTATTTGTGCAACAAAAGTAACCACTACACCTTCAAATACAAATGAGAAAATTAAAATTAAGCTTAGAATACATAAAGACGAATATTATTCAAAAGTACATACAATTTTAGACCATATTAAAAGAGGAGATCTTTACGAAGCTAACTTCTGTCAGGAATTTTATGCAGAGAATGCAAGCATAAACCCGGTTGAAGTTTACAAACATTTAAATGACATTTCTGAACCTCCTTTTGCTTCCTTTTTAAAAATGGACCACCAGTATGCATTGTGTGCATCACCAGAAAGGTATCTCAAAAAAGAAGGATTAAAAATTATTTCTCAGCCAATAAAAGGAACTGCAAAAAGATTGATTAGTGCGATTGATGATGACAAAATTGCAACTGATTTATCTAGAGATATTAAGGAACGGGCAGAAAATGTAATGATTGTAGATTTAGTAAGAAACGATTTATCTAAAACTGCAAAAATAGCCACTGTAAAAGTAGAAGAGTTGTGTAAAGTCTATTCTTTTAAACAAGTGCATCAAATGATTTCTACAGTAGTTTCTGAAATTGATACATCTATGCATCCTATAGAAACGTTAAGAAGTACTTTTCCTATGGGAAGCATGACTGGCGCTCCTAAAGTTTCTGCAATGAAAATTATTGAAAAGTTAGAAGAGACCAAACGTGGCCTATATTCTGGAACTATTGGGTATTTTACACCTGAAAATGATTTCGATTTTAATGTTGTCATTAGAAGTATTTTATACAACGAAGAAAAAAAGTATATTTCTTATTCTGTTGGTGGAGCCATCACAGAGAAATCTATAGTGGAAAAAGAATATGAAGAATGCTTATTAAAAGCCAAGGCTATGAAATACGTTTTACAGAATTCTAAATAAAGGATACTCGGTATTTTCTTTAGAATTCATTTTTCATACTTTTCTTAGCATATCATAGCGCATAAAACATCGTTTTTACCGAAATATTAAATACTTTTGCAGCATGATACCAAACCAAGAAGAGCTTTTTCAAAAAACATTAGCTAGTTTAAAAGAGACCCCAACAGAACAAAACATGTTTAATACCTTTTTAGATTTGTATCCTGCAGAATGGAAACAACTAAAAGTTACCTTTTCGAAGTTTAATAGAAGTAAGCAATTTGGTAGAACAATTCCGTTGCCAAGGCCAGAGGTATCCATAAGAAAAGACATTCGTGTTTGGCTGTCTAAACAAGTCTAAAATAACTTCATTAATTTCCGTACTTTTGAGGACCGTATGCTTCAAAAACTATCTCATATTCTGCAACAAAACTTTCCTTTTTTAAAGGAGAAAAAACTATTAATTGCCATTTCTGGAGGAATAGACTCTGTTGTTTTAACACATCTTTTGTCGGCATTAAATTTAAATATTTCTTTAGCACATTGCAATTTTAATTTAAGAAATACAGAAAGCGATTTAGATACTGTATTCGTAAAAGAATTGGCTGAAAAACTTCAAATTAAATGTTTTACAACCTCTTTTGAAACAGAGAAAATAGCAAAAGAAAATAAGGAGTCCATACAAATTACTGCTAGAAACTTGCGTTATACTTGGTTTCAAGAAACACTACAAGAACATCATTTCGATTTTGTATTAACGGCGCATCATGCAGATGATAATTTAGAGACTTTTTTGATAAATTTAACAAGAGGAAGTGGTTTAGACGGTTTTACAGGGATTCCTGAAGTCAATGGAAATATCATACGCCCGTTATTAAAATTCTCAAGAAATGAAATTGAGTCTTTTGCGAAAGAGAACGACATTGCTTGGCGTGAAGACCAAAGCAACGCTTCTATAAAATATGTTCGAAATAAAATTAGACATAAAATACTACCTGTCTTAAAAGAGATAAATCCTAGTTTGCTAGATACGTTTTCTAAAACCATAGAGCACTTGAAAGAGAGTGCTCAAATTATTGACGATAGCATTGAGGAAATCTCTAAGAACGTCATATTAAAAGAGAATGGTGTTACGAAGTTTAAAATTTACAAACTCCAGCAATTGTCAAATCCGAGAGCCTATTTATATCAACTTTTAAAAACTTATAATTTTACTGAATTTAATGATATTTACAATTTACTTTCTGCACAGTCTGGTAAACAAGTGTTTTCTAAAACACGTGTACTTTTAAAAGATAGAGATTTTCTAATATTGTCTAAAAAAGAACCCTCATCTAAGCACCATAAAACATTAGAGATTGGGTTTCAGATAGCTGAAAATACATTAAAAATTGAAGACCCAATACCTTTAAGTTTTAAAGAAGTTAGTAAACAATTAATTGAAAACAAAAAGACTATTTACGTTTCTAAAGAAAGTTTAAAGTACCCTTTAATTGTAAGGAAATGGAAAAATGGCGACTATTTTTATCCTATAGGGATGCAAGGGAAAAAGAAGATAAGTAAGTATTTTAAAGACGAGAAATTATCGCTTTTAGAAAAACAAAATATATGGCTACTTTGTAGTGCTGATGACTCCATTATTTGGATTATTGGAATGCGCAAAGACAATCGATTTAAAATAGAAACAAAAACTAGCAAGACATATTTAAAAATAACATTCCTACAATGAAAAAAATTTTAATATTATTTTTACTTTTATTTTCAACCTTTACAAATGCACAAACGGAGGACAACCCTATTGTTTGGGAGACTTCTATTCATAAAATTTCAGAAACTGAATATGATGTTATTTTTACCGCTAAACTTTTTCAAGAATGGCATTTATACTCCCAATACAATCCAGAGTATGCCTCACAACCATTAGAAATTTTAATTCCGGAAGGCAGAAACGGGTACAAATTAGTTGGTAAAGCAAAAGAAAGCCAGACAGAAAAAGAATACTCAGAAGTTTGGGAAAAAGAAGAAATTTTCTTTGCAAATAAAGCTATTATTACACAGAGAATACAAATAACAGATGCTACTATTTCTTCTTTAACCTTAGAAATTTTTGGTCAAGTTTGTAAAGAAGCCTGTATACAAATAGAAGAATCTTTTTCTTTTTCTATAAATGGAAAAAAACTAATAAAAAAAGTAATCGTTTTAGATGAAAAAAGTAAAAACTTAACAAAGAGTTTACAACTAGATCTAAAAAATACTGATTTACTAAAAACGGGAAACAAAGCTGCTGATAAACCTGGTAATTCTTTATTCAATATTTTTCTTTTAGGGTTTATTGGTGGCTTGCTAGCCTTGTTAACTCCATGTGTTTTTCCAATGATTCCTTTAACCGTTTCATTCTTTACAAAACAATCTCAAAGTAAAAAGAAAGGAATCTTTAACGCCATTTTATACGGTTTTTTTATTGTAATTATTTACATGCTACTAAGTGTTCCTTTTCATTTAATTGATGGCTTAGATCCTAGTATTTTAAATACTATATCCACTAATATTTGGTTAAATATTTTCTTTTTTGTCATTTTAGTGTTTTTCTCCTTATCCTTTTTTGGCTTTTACGAAATTACACTACCAAGCTCTTGGGGAACCAAAATGGACACTGCTTCTGATGTTGGTGGGTTTATAGGTATTTTCTTTATGGCATTAACTTTAGCAATTGTTTCTTTTTCTTGTACAGGACCTATTTTAGGCTCTCTTTTAGCAGGTTCTTTGGGTACAGTTGGCAATCCAGCATTTCAGCTTTCTGCAGGTATGACAGGCTTTGGTTTAGCATTAGCAATGCCTTTTGCATTGTTTGCCTTGTTTCCTAATTTGTTAAATTCTTTACCAAAATCTGGTGGCTGGTTAAATACAACCAAAGTAGTTTTAGGTTTTTTAGAACTAGCTTTTGCTTTTAAATTTTTATCAAACTCAGATTTAGTTGGGCACTGGGACCTATTAAAACGTGAGATTTTTATTGGTTTTTGGATTGTTATTTTCTCTGCATTGGTATTGTATCTTTTTGGTAAAATAAAATTCCCACATGATTCTCCATTGAAGAAAATATCATTTTTTAGAAGCTCTTTTGGTGTGCTTATTTTTGCTTTTGTAGTCTATTTAATTCCTGGGACATTTAAAAATCCAACTTGGAATTTAAGCGCTTTAAGTGGTTTTCCACCTCCTCAATTTTACAGTATTTATGAACAAGCATCAGATTGTCCATTGGGTTTAGATTGTTATAAAGATTTTGATGAAGGTTTGCAAGTTGCAAAAGAAACAAACAAACCTATTTTACTAGACTTTACAGGATGGGCTTGCGTAAATTGCAGGAAAATGGAGGAAAATGTTTGGAGCGATTCAGAAATTTACAACCTTCTTAAAGAAGAATATATTCTAATTTCTTTATATGTAGATGATAATGAAAAAGAACTGCCAAAAGCAGCACAATTCGACTTTAAAAAAGCAAACGGTAACATTAAAAAGATTAAAACCTATGGAGATAAGTGGTCTACGTTTCAGATACTAAATTTTAAAAATGCATCTCAACCTTATTATATTTTAATGAATGCAGATTTAGAAATTTTAAATTCGCCACAACAATATACAGATATCAAAACCTATAAAAACTGGTTAAAAAAAGGGATTGAAAATTTCAATAAATAAGCATTAAAATAAATTATATTGTATATTTGGTACTATTATTTAGAAAAATGAAAAAAATATTCTTGCTTTTTATAATTTTTCTTTGCACAGATATTTCTATGCATGCTCAAGAAGCAAGTACAAGTATGAGTAAAGTATCTGTTAGTATTTATACTTTTAACTCACTTAAAAAAGACGCACATACTATCTCTTCGATTAGCAGAAGATTGAATATAAATCCTTTCTATTCAGTAATTCCAAACAACCATAATGTTGATCAAAAAATCTATCCTTTAAACTTCAAGGAAATTGGAGAGCAAACAGCAGAATATATTTATGATGATTATCAAAAATATCAAGATAAAACTTTCTTAAAAGAGTTCTTATTTGCCAACGACCCAACAAGATGGAATCTTCAAAGAACAAAAAACAGAATACAACCGGTACCTTTAAATAAATAATAAATTCCCTTTTTACTAAAATTCGTTAAAATTTATATCGTTTTCGTAATTAAATAGTTAATTATTAGGGAATACCTAAGTTCTGTAACACCCCTTTTTCGTAAGTTTACCTCATAAAATTTACTACATATGTCAGGATTACCAAAGCTTGCTCGATTTAATGAAAATGTGTTGTCTAAATACCAAATTTACAATAGTATTTTTATGACCTTGCCTTTTGAGACTATTAGCAATACAGGTGTATTATTACCATTGTTTCATGAATTGTGTAAAAAAGGGTTTCAAGAAGGAAAAAACCCAACAGAAATTGTAGATACATTCTTTGACAAATATCAAGAAAACCTAACTGAAGCAGAGAAAACAGATTTATTGTTTCGTTTTATTCAATATATAGAGCGCCAAGTGGTATTATTTGACGCTATAGAAGATGCGGCTTTTCCTGTTGTAAACAATATGGACGGAATTGGCACACTAAGAAATTCTAAAGAAACTGCACTTTTAGGTAACAAAAAAGAAGCTTTAAAAGCACATTTAGAAGATTTTAAAGTGCGTATAGTTTTAACCGCGCACCCAACACAATTTTATCCTGGATCGGTGCTTGGAATTATTACGGACCTAGACAAAGCAATACAAAATGACGATTTATTACTCATAAAAAAATTGCTAGCTCAATTAGGAAAAACACCATTTTATAAAAAAGAAAAACCAACACCTTACGATGAGGCTGTGAGTTTAATTTGGTATTTAGAAAATG
>Ga0209198_1002596_pt1 | contig 12395 bp, 19 predicted proteins | sample COGITO_mtgs_1105_2_FD_184804 | JGI IMG/M metagenome (GOLD analysis project Ga0209198, IMG submission 184804) | Pelagic marine microbial communities from North Sea - COGITO_mtgs_110519 (SPAdes) (version 2) | ecosystem: Environmental > Aquatic > Marine > Epipelagic ...
TCGCCAAAGTTCACCCAAAGCTTATAGGCAGGCTTCCTTGCTTCGGGGAATGGTTCTGCTCGTACAATTTCACCCACACGAACATCAACCGCCATAAAATCATCAAATGAAATTTCACTCATGTCTTACCTAATTCCTTACTGCGATTAGCCGCCGCGCTGACACCTTCTGATAAAACCTTTGGGAACCCGGTTTCACTATCCATTAAAACTTTCAGTGCGGCTTGGGTAGTACCCCCCGGTGAGGTCACATTTATCCTCAATTGCTCGGGGCTTTCTTCCGATTGAAATGCCAAAGCACCCGCACCAGCAACAGTTTTTTTGGCCAAAGTCATTGCCAAATCAGCTGATAATCCCTGCGCTTCCCCCGCTAAAGCCAAAGTTTCAATTAGGTGGAATACATAAGCTGGCCCAGAGCCTGATACTGCTGTTACTGCATCCATTTGTGCTTCTGTATCTAAAATAACCGTGTCACCGACAGCTTTTAAAAGTATTTCGCACAATTCCACATCTTCATTTGATGTATTATTATTTCCTATAAGCGCTGAAATCCCCTGCCCTATAGCGGCTGGCGTATTGGGCATTGCTCTTACAATTTTACATTTTGAACCCAAAATAGATTGAAAACTTTCAATGGATGTACCTGCAGCTATTGAAAGAAATATGGTATTAGTTTTTGCAATTACTTTTAATGACGGCAAAGCTTCGCCCATCATTTGAGGTTTGACAGCTATGATACAGACTGCCGGCTCTTGGGGTAGAGTTTTGTTTAGATTTAAACCCTTTTCTGCAAGCCCTAACAACCACTTGGATGGAAAGGGATCGAGCACATATACAGAGTTTGTATTTAAGCCATCTGCTAGCCAGCCTTGCAGCATAGCAGAGCCCATTTTACCGCAGCCCAGCAAAACTAATCCTTTTTCAGATACAGTTTCTAAAGCCATAAAATCATCCTTATTGTTTAGTCCAGACTATGCGTGACCATAAGCTTCAGCAATAGCTACATCCATTGCTGAACTAGGGGTTTGATCTCCCCAACACGCCAGTTGAAATGCTGGATAGTATCGCTCACAAGTTGTAGCCGCCATGTGAAGCAAGTGGTCGATTTGATCCACACTAACAATAGCACCACCAGACAGGACCAAACCATATCGAAACACCATCATCTTGTGGTCTTTCCAATAAGAAAACCCACCAGTCCAACAGTCATCATTCGCAAGATTTAGGGCTTCGAATAATTCAGGTAATTTTTCATTGGGTGGATCCATATCAAATGAAGATATTAATCGTAGAGTTTCGTCATAGGCAGACCAAGCTAAATTAACAGAATAAGTTCTCCACTTACCCTCAACCATCATAGCTATCTGGTCGTCCCCAACACGATCAAAATCCCATGAACGGTCCTTGATTAAGTTTTCAACTATATCAATAGGGTGAATTTCACTATCACTCAAATAATGCTCTGTATCTGCCACTTCCAAGCCTCTTTTTGGGAGGGAAACACGCTACTAAATGCAGGTGTTAACCCAATGAGTCGAGGTTTATTACTTACCCCTTACTACATATAGTGTGCCAGCAAATACATTCTGTAAAGATATTTATTTACAAAAAAACAAACTATCCCCAACTAAATTTGGTTATCCACAGTTATTTGCAGTTTATTTTTTGCATTCAGCAAACAGCCAGGAAATTGCAGATTTAAATTGTAAAAAAATCCTAACATATTGCATTTTCTTAGAATCAATTAGTAATTATTTCTTTGCTTTTGGAGCCTTTTTCTTTTCAAGAGCATCGAGGCGTTTTGAAAGTGCAATATTCTCTTCACGAGCTTTTTGCGCCATTGCTTTGACTGCATCAAACTCTTCACGCGTTACAAAATCACGATCGGCAAGCCAACGATCAATCCAACTTTTCATAGTTGTTTCCGCTTCTTCTTTAGCACCTTGGGCGACACCCATTGCACTTGTCATGACTTTTGACATGTCATCGAAAAATTTATTGTTGGTTTGCATATTAAAGCTCCACGCATTGTACTATTTCTTATATATGGTATTTTTTTACAACTTTGCCAATGGTGGCTTGACACTCTGGGACACCAAACCGCACAAAGCACTAAAAACGGATGGAATAAATGCTCGCAATATTGCCTTTTCCTAATATTGACCCAGTTCTTGTTTCTTTTGAAGTCATGGGACGCACTCTTGCAGTCCACTGGTATGCCATTTCTTACATAGCTGGATTTCTTTGCGCATTATCATGGATGCGTTTTGAAGTCAGCAGAGTTGCTTTGTGGAAAGATAACACGGCCCCACTCACAAAAAATAAAATTGAAGACGTAATTACGTGGATGATCATTGGGACTATCTTAGGCGGCAGGTTAGGATATGTATTATTTTATCAGTTTGATGCATTTTTATCAGATCCACTGAGAATTATTCGTGTCTGGGAAGGGGGCATGTCATTTCATGGGGGCTTTATAGGCGTCATTACAGCCGCATTACTTTATTGTAGAAAAACGAAATGCAATCCGTGGTCTGTTGGTGATTTAATTGCTTCTAGTAGTTGCTTTGGATTGTTTTTTGGCCGTATTGCAAACTTTGTAAATGCAGAATTATGGGGCCGCCCGACAGACGCGCCTTGGGGAATTGCGTTTCCCACAGAGGCTGCACAAAATTGTGGCCAAGCCCTTAGTGAGATTTGTGCGCGCCACCCATCACAATTATATGAGGCGGCACTGGAAGGAATAATTCTATTCATAGTAATGACCTACCTGATATTCAGGCGTGACTGGTTTAAGGTTCCAGGCCAAATTATCGGGGTCTTTTTTATAGGCTACGGATTGGCACGCGTTATTGTTGAAGGATATAGGCAGGCGGATTTACAATTCATTTCCATAGATAATCCATTTGGGTATATAATCAGGTTTAATGAATTTGGGCTTACCATGGGTCAAACACTATCTCTGCCTATGGTGTTCATCGGTATGGCAATAATTTACATAGCAAGAAGACGCGCAATATGACTGCACTAAGCGATATCATCAAAAAACAAATAAAACGTTTTGGTCCAATGCCCGTCTCTGAATATATGACGCTCTGCCTACTTCACCCAGAACATGGATATTATACAAATCGTGACGCCCTTGGCGCAACGGGTGATTTTACGACTGCACCTGAAATCAGCCAAATGTTTGGAGAGTTAATTGGTCTTTCAATTGCACAATCATGGATTGACCAGGAAATGCCCACACCTTTTATTTTAGCAGAATTAGGTCCCGGAAATGGAACACTCATGGCCGACATTCTACGCGCCACAAAATCTGTGCCAAATTTTCATTCTTCAATGGATTTGCATTTAATTGAAGCAAGCCCAGAAATGCGGAAGCGACAAGAGACTGCCTTAAATGGCTTTAATGTCACTTGGCTGAATTATTTTTCTGAATTGCCGCAGAAGCCACTCTTTTTAGTTGCAAATGAATTCTTCGATTGCCTCCCAATTAAACAATACCGCCGTACAGATGAGGGTTGGCAAGAGCAAATGATTGCTGTGGAAAACGAGCAGCTCCACTTTATTTTAGGCACAGCGACTTCAGAGGAAGTATTCTCAAAAACCAATGACGTTCCAAATGGAGATATGTTAGAGGTCTCCCCACCAACTGTCGCATTTGCCTCTGCTATTGGTGAACATATTCAGGGGAATGGGGGATGCGCGATCATTGTTGACTATGGGGAGTGGGACAGTGATGGGGATAGCTTGCAAGCTCTAAAAGATCACAGAAAAATTGATCCACTTACTCATTGCGGCACAGCAGATTTAACCGCTCACGTGAGCTTTAAAGATTTAACAAACGCCGCATCTAAATATGCAAAAGTTAGTTCAACAATACCCCAAGGCATTCTCTTAGAGCGCCTTGGAATAACCCAAAGAGCTCAAACTTTAGCAAAAAATATGAACGGCAAAAAACTTGAGAACCACATCTCTGCGCACAAACGCTTGACCCACCCTGATGAAATGGGTTCATTATTCAAAGCAATTGCAATAATTCCAGAGAACACTGATTTGCCTGCAGGATTTAATGAATGACACTTCAAATAATTACATCCGACCGGCTTGCCTCACACAAGCACGGCTTTTTCACCAGACATGGTGGCGTCTCAAGTGGGATATTTAAAGGGCTAAATTGCGGTGCAGGTTCAAGCGATCAATCAGATGCAGTTACCAAGAATAAGTCACTGGTATGCGACGCAATGGGCGTTCCCTTGGATAAATTAATGACCGTACATCAAATACATTCTGCAGATGTAATTATAAGTTTAGAACAGGAAACTGTCACAACTCCAAAGGCTGATGCAATTGTCTCCAAAACAAAAGGCCTAGCAATTGGGATACTCACGGCAGATTGTGCGCCAATCCTTTTCTGCGATCAGACTGCTGGAGTAATTGGCGCAGCGCATTCAGGATGGCAGGGCGCCATAAAAGGTATTGCGCAAAATACTATTAAAGAAATGACCAAATTAGGTGCAGATATTTCAAACATTCAAGCTATCGTGGGCCCATGCATTAGCCAAAAGAATTACGAAGTGGGTGAGGATTTCCTTGAAACCTTTCTACTTGAGGACCAGTACAACATGAGATTTTTTGCAAATGGCAAAACCAATAAATACCACTTCGACTTGCCCGGGTTCTGCCTCCAATCTTTGAGAAATGCTGGGATTACAAACCCTGAGTGGACAGGCCATTGTACTTACGAGGATAGTGATAAATTTTATTCATACAGAAAATCCACACACCTAGGTGAGCCTGATTATGGGCGACTTATTTCTGTTATTACTCTTTAGACATTAAAATTGGCACGCCAGGAACATCTTTTGCACACCTAATAACAAGCGATGTTTTCACGCTCGCCACATTGTCTGCACTTGTAAGTTTTTCAGTTAAAAAACTTTGAAAACTTGATAAATCTGGCGCAACACATTTTAAAACAAAATCGATTTCACCATTCAACATGTGGCACTCACGCACATAATCCCACTTGAGACATTTTGCTTCGAATGCCTGCAAATCTGCCTCCGCCTGGGAATGCAATCCAACCATTGCGAAAACCTGGACATCAAATCCAAGCGCTTTACCATCGACAATACCATGATATCCCCTAATGAGGCCGGCATCTTCAAGCGCCCTAATTCTACGCAAACACGGCGGAGCTGATAAGCCAACTTGAGTAGAAATTTCTACGTTACTCATCCTACCATCTTCCTGAAGAAGCTTCAGTATTTGCAGATCAATATCATCGAGCTTATGCATTCAATATTTCCTTATTTCACATAATCTTACACATACAATCAATCTTGCGCAATTAAATTACAATACTTTGTAATAAAATAAGTATTTAAATGCAATTATAATGGTTCAAATTTTCTTCAAACCAAAGTATATCTTGCAAAACATAATAAAGGATTCCCCAAAATGGCTGACACTAGACACACCAAACTTCTAATAATTGGCTCAGGTCCAGCAGGTTACACTGCGGCTGTGTATGCGTCTCGTGCAATGCTAAATCCAGTACTCGTTCAGGGTATTGAGCCAGGTGGACAATTAACGACGACAACTGAAGTCGAAAATTGGCCTGGTGACACAGAAGTGCAGGGTCCAGATCTCATGATCCGCATGGAATCTCACGCCAAAGCCATGGGAACTGAAATTATTGGTGACATTATTAGCGACCTAGATCTGTCAAAACGTCCCTTCACTGCGAAGGGTGATAGCGGGACGACTTATACTTGTGACGCAGTAATATTGGCAACTGGTGCTCGCGCAAAATGGCTCGGTTTAGAGACAGAAGAAAAGTTTAAAGGCTTTGGTGTTTCTGCTTGCGCAACTTGTGATGGGTTCTTCTATCGTGGGCAGGAAATAGTTGTAATTGGCGGTGGCAATACAGCTGTTGAGGAAGCATTATTCCTGACAAATTTCGCCTCAAAGGTTACTCTCATTCACAGACGCGATGAATTTAGATGTGAAAAGATCTTAGAAGACCGCATGATGAAAAATAAAAAGATTGAGCCACTTTATTTCCACGAATTAGTTGAAGTCACTGGGACTGATATGCCGCTCGGCGTTGAGGGCATCAAAGTCAAACATACCAAGACAGGTGAAATTACAGAACTGCCATGCAAGGGTGTCTTCGTTGCCATTGGTCACGCCCCAGCAAACGAATTGGTCAAAGACCAACTCGAAATGCACATGGGTGGGTATGTAGTTACAAAACCTGACAGTACTTCAACGAGTATTCCTGGTGTATTTGCAGCAGGTGACTTAACTGATCATATATATCGTCAGGCGGTTACATCCGCGGGAATGGGTTGCATGGCGGCACTTGAGGCGGAACGATTTTTAGCTGAAGAAGATTAGATATTTAAATAATATTTGAAAAAAGCTGATTATTGTAAAGCTATTTTCATTCTCTCTAAGCTCTCATCAGAATAAATTTCTTCACGTCTGTAAAACTTATCAAACTTTGGAATATTATCGCTAAGTTTCAACCATTCAAGCTTACTATCTAAAAAAACATGCGCCTGTGGGGGAAGTTCATTGGCATTACTGAGAGTAGTGGTTTTCAAAACAAGTAAGTTATTTAAACCCATGAAGTGGCTATAAATCTGATCACCACAATTTGGGCATCTTTTTATTACATGCCCCTTTCCACTTCCAGATGGCCCTACAGTCTCACTTAAAGATCCCCTAATAAGAGTAAAGTTAGTTGTTTCCATTAGAGAGTGTACAATGAATGCGGAGGCCGTATATCTCTGACACAAAGAGCAATGGCAAGCATGAGTAAATATTGGATCGCTATTTAGTGTATACTGTACCTGACCGCATGAACACTTTCCGTTATATTTTGTCATTTTATCCTCAGTCGCTATACAAATAAATAAGAACCTAGAGCTCTTATAAAAATTATCATAAGAACTATATATAAGCTAACATTGCACATATTCGTAACAAGTTTAAAGTATATGTGTCTATGTTTGGAACACGAACGAATAGGTTTAAGATGATTGTAATTCTAAGATTAGCCGCGGGTATACTTCTTGCTGGGATAGTTTTCTGGGCGATAAGTAATGTCTTCAATTGGATGCGTGGCTCTATCAGTGATTATAAAGTAAAACGCAATCGACCAAAGCCAACTGAAGAAGAAATTCAAGAAAGACGTATAAATAATAGAAAGAAAGTTCGCAAACTCATCATACTTTATTTGTGTTTATGCGCAGCTCTCGTAATCATAATAGTCTCAGCAGATGCATATTTTTAAAAATTAATATAGAATTTAAAAACTTCCTTGACGCATTGGAAATCAGAACTATTTAATATCATAACGAGTTTGTGTAGACACCATTATGGTAGCTTCTCCCCCTTAGCATTTCACACAAACTCGTTGCTTAACCAACAATATAATTAATATCGTTTCTTCTTGATTATTAATTACTCGATGATATTGTGTATCATAACGAGCCTGTATCTTCCCTAGTTTTTTGCGATTTCTAGTATCAAACATGGGCTCGTTACTTTTTTCTTAGCATCATGATATTTTAAAAGATTTATAAAGCCTAACTCATTTAGCCATTTTTATTGACTCAAAATGTTTCAGAAGACGTTCGCGTTCCCTGTCAGGGCTACTGTAATAATTTAAAGCTACATAAACGAGAAACCCAAAAGCAATTACAGCAATTGTTTTCCAAATTTTACTCAACAGGCATTTCAACAGTAGCCTCATCTGAAGATAAAAAATCCAGAGCCATCGAACTAATCTCTTCTTTAGATAAACCCATTTGCTCAAGAATATTGGCGCCCTCCACAAACATACAGAGTGCAATGTCACCCAAATCACTTCCAGCATCTTCAAGACTAGTGATAGTTGTGTCTATTGCTTCATGAATTTTATCAAAATTTTCGTCTGTTACGTTATCCGACATTTTATATTCCCATTTTGCTTTTTTTAAGTCCATTAAAGAACTTAATTGTTATGTTGATATCCAATGAGTAAACACAAATATTCTGTCTGGCTCATATACCAAATGATTATATTTATTTACAAAATGTAACATAAAAATTTATTATAACATTATCAATCTCTAGATATGTTATTTTTCTCCAACAAGAATTTAATATTAAGTTTTAATCAAATATTTATGTTGGAGAAATTCTTTATAATTTTACATATTTTAGAGACAATTTCTCAATGTTTTAGCCATATTTTTAATGAGCCGCGTATAGAGTTTTGGCCCCGTCTCTAATTCAGCACCAAGCGGATCTATGACACTTGCAGTAGCATCACTCCCCTCCATAACTGTAGCCACTAAACCCTTTTTAAATTGTGGTTCAGCCAATACACACTGAATACCCTCATCGCGAATTCTCTTCTGAACTTTTTCAATTCGAGCAGGACTTGGATCTGAGGAATCACCTAAGGAAATTGCTCCTGATGCATAAAAATCAAAATCGTTTTCAAAATATTGGTATGCGTCATGGAACACAACAAATTTACCACCCTGAACTGGTTTCAAGGTAGCTTTGACTTCAGCAATCATTGCCTCAATTTCCGCCTGACCCGCTGCCGCATTCATAAAGTAAGTGGCTGCATTTTCTGGATCTGAAACAGACAATTTAGATGCGATGATATTCAACCATAATTTCGCATTCTCTGGTGATAACCATGCATGAGGGTCGTGACTACCATGATCATCGTGGTCGTCATGATCTTTGTGATCATCGTGGTCGTCATGATCATCGTGGTCTTTATGATCGTCGTGGTCATCATGATCGTCATGGTCTTTATGACCTTTGTCATCATCGTGGTCATCATGATCATCGTGGTCGTCATCACCATGCGCGGAATGATCATGTGCCTCAAAAAGAGCACCCTCACGGAAATCATGTAATATGACACCCTGTTGATCTAAAAGTGTTGTTACAGATGCTTTAGATGCAAGTGTACCAATTGCACTATCTAACCACGGTGTTAATTCTTCACCCATCCAAAAAACATGATCAGCATCTTGAAGCGCCTTCGCTTCAGATGGCCGTAGCCTGTATCCATGTGGGGATGCTCCAGACTGTACAATTAACTTTGGGGCACCTACGCCATCCATCACTCTCGAAACTAAAGAGTGAATTGGCGCAATATCTGCTGCAACATTGGGCACATCAGCTATGACACTCGTACTCATTAGAGTCATAATTGTTGATATTGTTATAAGCTTTCTGGACATTACTTTCTCCATGTTATATTATTACATTGAGTGTTACTAATATAATATGTTATAACATTGCAATAGGAGATTTCCCCGTGAATAAAAAAACTTCAACTTTGGTTGGTTTCAAACAGCATAATCATGGCGATTGCCTAGAAAATGCAATTAATACAGCCGAAGAGTATTGCATCAAAAATAACTTAAATTTAACGCCAATACGTAAGAAGGTTTTAGAATTATTACTTCACGAACATAGAGCCCTCGGTGCCTATGCAATACTTGCAATGCTGCGCGAACAAGGTTTTAGCAATCAGCCACCAGTGGCATATCGTGCATTAGATTTCCTTGTAGAACATGGCTTTGCCCACAAAATAGAAAAATTAAATGCATTTGTTGCCTGCTCTCTTCCTGGCGCAAATCACTCACCAGCATTTTTGATATGTAAAAAATGCAATATGGTAGCTGAAACACAATCCTCCCCACACAATATTTCATTTAAAGAGACAGCAAACGCCACTGGGTTCCAAATTGAACATACGATTATAGAAGCCCAAGGTATTTGCCAGTCATGTGTGGAAACAAATCAAGTATGAATTTAATTAGAATAGAAAATCTTTGCGTAAATTATGGCGCAAAGGCAGTACTGCATGGCGTTGACCTTAATGTTAACGCAGGCGAAATCGTTACGGTTGTCGGCCCTAATGGATCAGGGAAAACAAGTCTCCTTCGAGCAATAATTGGCGCAACCTCGCCGCAAAAAGGAAAGATAACATTAAAAGATAATCTAAAAATAGGATATGTACCCCAGAGATTAAATTTTGACTCTAGTCTACCAATGACTGTGGAGCGCTTTATGCACCTATCAAACAATATTAACAAAAAAGAATGTTTTAGCGCTCTAGAAAAAGCTGGAGCGCCAGATATTTTTAAGAGTCAAATATCTCAAATCTCAGGCGGACAATTTCAGCGTGTACTCCTTGCACGCGCAATATTAAATAAACCAGACATCTTATTGCTTGATGAAGCCACACAAGGACTTGATCAGCCAGGCTCTGCATTATTTTATAAACACATAGAAGATGTCAGGCGAGAAACAAACTGCGCTATTTTAATGATTAGTCACGATCTTCATGTTGTAATGAGCACTTCTGACCGCGTAATTTGCCTAAACGGACATGTATGCTGTTCCGGCACTCCCGCTAGTGTTGCCTCTGATCCAGAGTACAAGGCAATGTTTGGTGCAGGTACTGCAGGAACTTTGGCACTATACCAGCACCACCATGATCATGACCACGATCACTCAAACAAAGAGGTAGAGCCAAATGCTTGATGATTTCATGACAAGAGCAGTGCTGGCTGGAATTGGTGTGGCGTTAGCAGCGGCACCTCTTGGTTGTTTTGTAGTCTGGAGAAGAATGGCATATTTTGGTGAAGCTATTGCCCATGCCGCTATTCTGGGAGTTGCAATATCACTCATGTTGCAAATTTCAGTTTTTGCTGGTGCATTAATGGTTGCACTCTTAATGGCATGGATTGTCACTCTTCTATCTGGAAAAAATTATGCCATGGATACACTTCTTGGTGTTTTAGCCCACTCATCACTAGCATTTGGGCTTGTGTTTGTTTCCTTTCTATCAGGAATTAGAATTGATCTAATGGCCTATTTATTTGGTGATATTCTAGCAGTATCGCAATATGATCTCGCTGTAATTTGGCTTGGCGTGATCCTAGTTCTCTTACTTATGTATTGGAGATGGTCTGCGCTTTTAATAAGCACATTAAATGAGGAAATGGCATACGCCTCTGGATTAAACCCCAAACGCGATAAGATTATATTAACACTCTCTTTAGCCATAACAGTAGCAGTCGCAATAAAAGTTGTGGGTGTTTTATTGATAATTGCAATGTTAATTATACCAGCCGCTAGTGCTAGAATTTTCGCACGGACTCCAGAATCAATGGCTATAATTGCAGCAATTATAGGATGCCTATCTGCATTTGGCGGACTTGAGGCGGCATATATTTTTGATACACCTGCGGGCCCTACCATAGTTTGTATAGCCGCAATTTCATTTGTCACATTTAACATATTAGGCTTTATTTATAAAAGTATAAGACAGTGAGACAAGCACACTAATTTTAATAACTTTAATTAATTTGCAATAATACTTATCGAGATAGGTATATGTTGACCTACATGATATCTATTATATGTATACGATGATCCCATTACATCGCCCCATTCATAATCAATTTTATAATTTTTTATTGTTTTTATTGTTTCAGGGATTTGAATTATTTCACAGTTTCTTATTGGCTCGTAACCTATAATAGAAGTTGTTGTATTATTTTTTTCTGCTGCAATAATACCTCCCAATACTGCCCCTACCGCAGCACCCTTGTCTTTTCCTGTGGCACCTTTTCCTAACAAACTTCCCAATAACATACCTGCAAAAACATCCCCACCAGTAGTACCCCTATTCAAAGTTTTTCCATAAATTGGGGTGTCTACCGTATAGCAAGACTTTTCTTTTTTGTAGGCTTTAGAATAAGTATAATTAGGTGTTATTTTTGTTATTTTAGCATAAGTTTCTGCATTAGCAGTAACTGGAAAATATGCTGTTAAACAAATAACTAATACTTTTTTTATCATAATCTTTCTCCATCGTTTTTGAATCTTTATATTTTATAAATTCAAAACCTTAAGTTATTCAAAAACATTGCTTTGTTATTGAATAACATTTGGGTTATTGTGATTAATGAGATAAATTTAATTGGATAAATTATGCTTTTTAAACTAATAAAGTTTTCATTAGTATTGTGCTTTACAACTCTTTTTTCTGCTGCTTATGCAAATGAATGTTTTGTGTTATACAAAGCAAAAAAAGATAATCCACTAAAACTACATCTAGGATTAATACAAATAAATGGTCAATGTGCCAGCCATGATATTGAAGGAATAACTATTCAGCGATTAAATTCATCAGGTTGGAAATTACTTAAAATTGTTAAGTTTACCGGCAAAATTGAAGTAGAGAAAATGGAGAAAGATTTAGGTGATTACTTTCTTAAATATTAAACGTGATAAGTTCTTTTTAACTGTAATTATTATTGGTCTGATTTTAACATTTATTGCATTTGGATTGTT
>Ga0209198_1002607_pt1 | contig 12363 bp, 24 predicted proteins | sample COGITO_mtgs_1105_2_FD_184804 | JGI IMG/M metagenome (GOLD analysis project Ga0209198, IMG submission 184804) | Pelagic marine microbial communities from North Sea - COGITO_mtgs_110519 (SPAdes) (version 2) | ecosystem: Environmental > Aquatic > Marine > Epipelagic ...
AACAGCGGCTCCACCTCCAGTGTCAGTTCCGGCAGTCGCTATTCCAACATTGTTTTGAACAGTCGTCCAATCAGTTAACGCTCCAGTTCCAGACGCTAAGTCATCTTCTGCTATAAGAACATCACCTACTTCAACTACTTCGCCGTAAAAAGTACCTGCAGTTGTAACTGTGTACGTCCAACCTTTATTTACTGCTATTTGGTTACTTCCGGCTCTATTATCTAAATAATCGCTTGTTCCAGTTACAAAACCTGTTGATCCATCAAAACCTCCTTGGTATATTAAACCACCAGTAACAGAGCTATCAATGTAATTTTTTACTAATGTTAAAGCCTCGACTGGTATAGTACCAAAAGTTGTTTTCTTAACAACGTAAGTATCAAGTGCTGGATCTACATTATCTGTATAATCACTAAAAGGTATTGTATCATCAGCGGCTGCTGTTGCGCTTCCTTGATTGACTATGTAGTTATTTTCAACACCAGCTCCGCCATCTACATTTAAGCCTATCTCCAACTGTTTACTCGTAGTTGCTTCTCCTGTTAGATTAGAAGTTAAATCTTCAGTTGCGGCTATTTTAATAGTGTCGCCTGATGCTATCGCGCCGGTTATAGCAGGGTTTGCATTATCGCTTAAAGTAAACTGATAAGTGTCTTGTGATACTTTACCCCACTCGTAAGTTGGGGGCGTAGTGGCAGGTACTACTTCTATACCTACTTTAAGCTCGTTATCTGTCGTGTTGTAATACAATTGACCCTCTCTAGGTGTCCCAGCAGCGCCGTCGTTTACTTCGTTTTGAATTCTTGGGTTTAAAAGTTGATTTTTATTGTAATCAACGTTGTTTAAAAAATTAATTGCCATTAGTTTGTTTTTGTTAGTTTATGAAAGCTTGTCCTGAGAACGCTGCTGAAAAGTTTATTGTTAAGCTGTTTAAGTCGTTAAATACAACTTCACCATACATTTCTATATTGTTTATATTAACGGAGGTTACTGAGGGAAATTTGTTTAAGTTATGTTGAACCGTCCATGTAGCAGACGCCACAGGTTGTGGATGCACATAGTTCTTATCTTTTTCATCTTCTTTAGCTTTAGGGTAAGTTATTAAACCGTAAGTTTTTTCAGAAAACAAAGAACCGTTTGATTCTATTAATGTAAAATTGGCGTTATAAAAATCTGTTTCAGTAACATCTTGTGTTAACGAATCAAGCTTGTATACGCCAAAATTATTTAAGTCATCTACTTGAGCTAACATAATTGGTTCGTCAACTAATGTAAGTAGGTAATTTGAAGCTAAAGTATTAGCTAAAGAATCTTTGCTTATTCTAAAACTAGTCAAGTCACTAAAAGCAGTGTTATTTCCGCCTCCAGATATAAGGCTTACTGTGCCTGGTCTTCTTCCTCCTGTTAAATTGGTTTGAAATTTAAAGTTGTTCTGATTAACAATACCTATGGAGCCATTGTCGTTAAACAGGTCTGCTATTGATTGTGCCGTAAAGTTTTTTGTAGCATTACCGCTATTAGAATCAGTACCAATCCATCTGTCTAGTAGTGTTACTACTGTGTCTATTGCGTATGTACTAATTCTAGCCATTTAATCTTTTTTTGTTATAGCTTTCGCCTTTTCCCAAGTACGACCTACAAAATAAGCTCCATATACAGTTACTAGTAAAGTTTGAAATATTGGCACGTATTCTTCAGCTATAGTAAACTCTCCTACATTACCATCAAAAAACGCACATACAGTAAATATAACAGTTAAGTATATAAGTACCATAGGGCGTATGTTCTTAGATAAAAAGCTATCAGACTCCATGTCAGACTTCCATCTAGCTGTAACCTGCTCTTGAGCTTCTTTATCTGCTTTTTCTAGTATCTCTGTAATTAAGCGCTGAGCTTCTAGCTTCTCTTCTTTAGTAGTTGTAAGGTTGTCTAAAACCTCGCCAACTTCTTTTATGACGGAACCTGTGAGCCATTGCCAAATATTTTTCATTTATATGGAAATATTTTATTTAACTTATCTTTTCTTTTACCGCAACCGCACTCAGAATTTAATGTTTCAACAACTTTTTTAATACCAGTTGCTTTTGTAAATTTTTCTATTGAATCTCCTAATCCTTTTGATTTCATTATATTGTATTTTAAGAATGTCTACTACAGCACCATCTTTTTCTAGCAGCTTTACCTCTTTTACCTGTCCAGCTTTTAGATCTAGAACAAAATGCTTTTTGTCTTTTATAAGCTGCTGTTCCAACTTTTACATCGCATTTCGTTACTGCTGTTTTTAATTTACTACCTGGGTTTTCTTTTTTATACTTTTTTACACCAGCTTCGGTCATACCAGCACCTTCTTCTGTTGTTCTAAAATTCCTGCCCTTACCCTTAGTAGTTTTTCTAACCTTTGCGAAAGGTGAGTTTTCTTGCTGGTATGCCATAATTTATTTTTTTGATCCGTAGCCTTTCAGTTTGAAACCTCCTGGTTTGTTTGTCATTTTGCCAACACCACCTTTTTTTACTTTATTAGCAAAAGCTGATATCGATGAATCTAACCCTTCAAATAAGGAGCCAGTGCTTAGCGTAATTGGCTTATAAGATATTGCAGCCATTTCACTAAAACTTGATGTGGGGGTAGTTGTTGTTTGGGGGTTAGAAGAACCGCCATTAACTCCTAACTCTTTTTTAAAATTAGATTTAAACTCTTCTTCTGTCTGAGTTCCTTCTGGAGCCTTAACTGGCCCAGCATCTTTAGCACCTTTTAAATTACGGTCGTACTCCATTCTCTGCGTAATGTATCTATTACGCATACCAGTTGCCTGCTGACCTATATTTTTACTTCTTGCCACCGTGTTCGTTAACTCATCTTTATAAGCTGTTAAAGTTTCTTGATTAATTTTCCCGGCATCAAACTTTCCTTGCATTCTTTTAAGTTGCTTAGAAGCTTTTTTAACATTTCTTGCAGCTATCTTTCCAGCACGTGTATTACCTCTAAGTTCTTGAGGCCCCATTAAATCAATAGACGAACCTCCCTGAGCTTCTTGCGTTTCAGGCGTAGACTTAAAACTAGCAGATGGATCTCCTTTTTTTCTAAGCCCTTGCTTTATTTCAGAAGCTTCTATTTCTTCTTGAGACATTTTAGAAAGTTGTACACAGCTTTCTCTAGTGTCAATAATCTTTCCGCTTGAATCAGTTTTACATTGATCTTCTGCCGGTGTAACAATGTCTTTACCCTGTTTACCGGTTCCTGTTGTTGTTTGTAAATTGCCTTCCGCGTCAGCAGTCTTTTCTGTTTCAGTTGTCTGCTTAGCAACAGAAGACTTATGTTGAGCTACTTTTACTCGTTTAGTTATTGGTGTATACATATTATTAGTTTTAATCGTTTGGTCCTTTTCTACCTATTCCTCCAGTGAAGTCTTTTGAGAGTTCTGTAGCTCTGTCTATTCCTTTACCTATTTCTGCGCCAGCATCTATAAACTTGTTGCTTTTGTACATGCCTTTTAAATCGCCCACTAAAGCAGCCATGTATTTACTTGGTGAAGCGCAATTAGCAGCAACCGATTCTTTAGCTTTCTGCGTGATTGGTTTTGTTTTGTTCATTATTGTTAGTTGTTAGTTGTTATGAGTAAGCTTCGTCTTCCCACTCAAAGTTGCCACCCTCGACATCTTTTTGACCGGAGTCCATAGCTATTAAATTACCTTGATTTCTCTTATACACTCTAGAAGGCGACTTAGTATCTTTTTTCCAAGTTACCATATTATCGTCGTAATGTAATCTACCTTGCTTCATTTGGCAGTGGTGCACGTTTTCATGTTCAACCGCCTCCTTCTTTTGAGCAGGTGACAAACTCTTGTCTATAAAAGTAGTACCGTCATTATTAGCCTCAGCCATAATGTCACCTTTTAAGTTCTTTTCAAAAACAGGTCTACCCCATTCAGAAAGCTCTTCATTGTACCCGAATATTTCGCCTTTAGTTTTAAGTTTAAATGCCATTATTTTCCGTAGTAACCTTTTTTATAGTTTTCAGCAGGAACATCCTTACCTTCTTTAGCTGTTTGTTTTGCAGGAGCCGCAGCGCCTTTAGCACCACCAGCGCATCCGCAATCTTCTGTAGAAGACTTTTGTTTTTTCTTTGGTTCATTAACAACTCTTCCGTCTGGAGCTACAATAGGACCTCCTGAACCATCAGCGTTTAATGTAACCTCTTGATTTGTTGGTGTGGTTAAGTTCTTGAATGCAGCTTGTACTCTAGCTGTAATTGGGTTGTTAGCTTTCATAGTTATCTTTCTTTGTCTTTTATCATATCATCAATAGCCTTGTTAAAGACTTTATCTGTATATGTCTTGTTTTTGTAAAACACGCTTGCATGCGAAGTAGGTAGATCCTCTTCGGCTAGCAATATTCTATATATTCTGCTTATTAATCTTTTGCATCTTGACGATGTTTTGTACACACTATATTTAATAGTAGTTCTATTACGTTCGCGCCAAACATCAATCCATCCGCCTTTACGTAAGCGCTCCCATCTTGCTTTATCCCAAGAGTAAGTATAAACACCATCTATAAAATCATTACGTGTAAAATGCACTTTACAATCTAAATATATTAGTAATTCTAGATCAGCATCTTTTAAATCATAAGTTTTACAGGCCCATCTTCTGACAAGCCTGTAATACTTTAATAAATTTAATTCTCGCAAATCATTTGCTTCTATTCTCATTCTACAACAACAATGTCCGATACTTTGATTACATAGTAAAGATGGTCTTTGTGCTCTATACCACTTCCAGCGTGTTTGTCATATCTTACGATATCACCTTCTTTCACAATAGGGACTTGATCTCCTACGCTTATGACTTTACCTTTTAAGTACCTAACGTCACTGTCTTGCTTTTCTGTTAACTCTAAACCTCCTACTTTCTTCGGAGCTTCTTTTATCTTGTCTATGACGACGTAAAAATTAATTGCTTGCATCGTCTAATCTTTTGTTACTGATTATACAATCTGCAGACACAATAGTGTTAACTACACTTACGGCATTTTTCAGCGCCGCTTTTGTAACCAAAACCGGATCTATAATACCTGCTTTGACCATGTTCACTAGCTTGCCTGTTACTACATCTATACCCCAGCCTTTTTTGTTTAGATCCTGAAAGTCAAGCCCAGCGTTTTCTAATATAGTTTTATAAGGAGCTTTTATAGCTTCAAGCAATAACTCCTCTCCTTTGTTTTTAGGCTTGATGTTATTTGCTGCGTTTAAGAGCGCTACACCACCACCCGCAACAATACCTTCTTTCAAGGCTGCTTTAGTAGCGTAAATTGCATCTTCAACTCTATCTTTCTTTTCTTTTAACTCCACTTTAGAATCAGCCCCAACTCTTACAATACCTACAGTACCTGCTAAAGTAGCTAGCCTTTGCTCTAGTTTCATTTTAAAGAATCCATTTTTTTCATCTTTAATTTGTTCTTTAACATGTGCAATTCTATCTTCAAGTTCTTCACCTTTGTCGTAAACCTGCATTACTGTTGATTTATTATCAGTAACAGCTTTAACGGCTTCGCCCAGCACAGAAGGTTCAATAAGATCTAAGTCATCACCTAGCTCTTCATTTATAAGCTTAGCTCCTGTTAAAAAAGCTAGATCTTCCATAGAGTCTAATCTAGTAGGTCCAAATCCTGGAGGATCTATCACATTGACCTTAATGTTACCTTTAACCTTGTTAGCTACTAAAGTAGCATAAGGCTGTTGATCCATGTCTGCTATAATAAGTAGTGGTCTCTTTTCTTTTATAATGAATTCTAAGACGCTTTGTATCTTTCGGATGTTAGGTATTGTAGATCCTATTATAAGTACATACGGATTATCTAAAGTACATATAAGTTTATCTTTGTCGGTTGCTAAGTGCTGAGACTTTAAGCCGGAATCAATTTGAGCGCCATCAACGAATTCTACATAAGTTTCATTCGTATCAGACTCTTCCATTAGAACGACTCCATCTCTGCCAACTTTTTCGTATGCTTCGCCAATTTTGGCTCCAAGCTCTTTATCGTTGTTGCAGCTAATTGTAGCAACGCTTTTAAGCATTTCCCCTTTAACTGGTATACTGGTTTTATCAAGATAAACCATAACTTTTTCGCTGCATTTTTCAATGCCGCTCTTAATGCTTCTAGCCGTTTCTTCATGCTTTGATTGTGTTGTTGTTTTTAATAATGAGTGTGCTAAGACGGTTGCTGTTGTAGTACCGTCTCCCGCTTCTCTAACTGTGTTGCTTGCGGCTTCCTTTATTAAGGTTGCACCTATATTTTCGACCGGATCCATTAAGACTACGCTTTCTGCAACGGTTACACCGTCTTTTGTTATTACCGGTCTACCTAAAGCGTCTTCGTATATTACGCATTTTCCTGAAGCACCTAACGTACTTTTTACTGCGCTTGTTAATTTTTCGACGCCTGTCATTATTTTACTACTGGCTGTATCGCCAAATGTCAAATCTTTTACGATCTGACTAGGGTTGTTAAATTCCATTAAATTAAATTAAATTTGATTATTACTTAAATGTTTTTACTATCTTGGGTCCGTCTATAAATTCAACTTTCTTCAAGTAATGCGCTACTGTTTGGTCGATAGCTGTTTCAGCTCCTTCTAAAGTTTCGCGCCGGGTTACATCATGCCATGTTTCTGGATCTTTGATGTCTTGGTATTCTGTTTGGTAAAAGCCATTGATAAGCTGGACAATTCTCCAGTTTTCTTTGTTAGCTATGTGTTTCCATAGTTTAACTTGGCTTTTGCCTGGTTGTGGGTGACTACTCCACGATTCAGTCTGGTAAAATAGTGTCATTTGGTTTTGGTTTTAAAGGTTATTTATAAGTATATAGTTACGTGTATTTTTATTTTATTTATTTATCTATTATAATAAAGTATCCACAATGTATAAAGGCCACGACGCGCCATTCGCAAAGTTAGAACTTGTAAACGAGTTAAAATAATCATTACTGTATTCTATTGACGTAAGGCCATCACTAAACGCGAAAGAGTATTCTCCTGAGTTGCTAACACCGCTAGTTTCAGAACGAGAATTTGGTATAGTGCTAAAAGTTGCGCTTTCACCGTAATCGTTTGAGTAAACAAAATCTTGTGTATCTGTCCGATAAAACATAAAATATCTACCATCCGCGTTAATAGAAGCTTTAGTTATCGCCGTTAGAGGGTAATTTTTATTAGTAAAAGTTTCCCCGTAGTCGTTAGACCAGCTAGAAGGGCTATTTCTACTAAAATGTATTTGATACTTACCATCTCCTGACACTAAAGATGTATACCATTGGTATAGCCCTATCGTAGGATTAATATCAGAGCTTATATCTACAAAGGTTTCTCCATGATCGGTGCTTTTAAAAACATGCACACCGTACTTCGGAGAATATGTGCCATTAATAGCAACGTTAAGTAGAATCACTTCACCGTCAGAAGAAATACTAATAGAATTTACGCTCACAGCGGTTCCGCCCGAAGGAATTAATGAGGATAAATCAAGATTTGTAAAGCTATCTCCGTAATCATTTGAAATGGCATAATCAATACCGCTAGAATTAATATTAAAAATTATAACTCTACCAGACTTTGACATATAAACGTGTCCAGTTCTAGTATTAAAGTTAGACATTTGTGTCCAACTAACGCCTCTATTTTTTGAGATATATCCAGGATTGATCCAGTCATTTGTAAAAGCTGCTATCATATAGTTTAGATTGTCACTTACGGCTGCTATTTTAAAATTAGAGCTAGGTAAGCTGCTAAAATTAAAATCAGAGCTTATTTCGTTAAAATTAGAGTCAAATAAACCGTAGTATGGCTCAGTTGTTTTATTAGAAATAAATGTAAGTTCTTCACCTTCTACTGGCACGTATGGTGTATCTGACGCAGGCCAAACAAGTGTACTGCCCATGTATATTTCTTGCACGTCTACACTACCTAGCTTTATTTTACCAACACCATCTGGTGTGATTCCATTTAATTTGAAGTCTGCCATATTATATTATTACGTAAAGTGTATCACCATCTACCGTTACTGGTGGGTATTGTGCACTTGTTAGACAAACGATGTTAACTACCGTGGGTCCACCAAATGCGTCTGCAGTATTTACAATTGCATTTGGCGCAGAAACAATAACGTCACCCACAGTTGGGCTTACCGCTATGTTAGTACCTGCAGTAACTGAGCTTACACCTCCAGCTGGTCCTATTGGCCCAGTATCTCCTTTTATACCTTGCTCTCCTCGTAGTCCTTGCCCGCCTACTGGTCCTTGTAGTCCTGTTGGACCTATTACACCTTGTGGTCCTATTGGACCGATTGGACCTTGCTCTCCTTGAGGCCCGGTTTGTCCTATTAGCCCTTGTTCCCCTTGAGTACCCTGAGTTCCTTGATCTCCTTTTAATCCTTGAGGTCCCTGGGAGCCTTGTGCGCCTTGAACTCCTTGTATTCCTCGAGGTCCTCTTAAAGGTCCGATGTTTAACCAAGTTGTTCCGTCCCACACAAACCCATCTCCAGCAACACCACCACAAACTGCATCATCGGCGTCTAGTATATATAAGTCCCCGTTTACGTTAGCGCCAGCGTTTGGTAAAGCAGCGCAATTCGCAACTGTACCTAAAATATTAATAGAAGTTCCATCTGCCCCAGTAGCTCCTTGATCACCAGTTACACCAATAGCTCCTTGAGGACCAATAGTTCCTTGAGCTCCAGTTGCTCCAGTTAAACCTATGCTACCAGTAGCTCCTTGCGAACCTGTGCTACCCTGAACACCTTGCTGCCCTTGAGGACCGACACTTCCAGGTGGACCTGCTACCCCAGAGGGTCCCTGTACACCTTGTGGCCCTTGCATACCGCTTCCTATAAAGCTGGATAATGCTCCTATGGTGAAGTTTTTTGTTTTTCCAAAGTTAACACCTTGGTTTCCATCTGTACCTACTACTTTATCATCCGGAGATATGTCAGTATCGATGCTGTATGTTTTAATTCTTGCCATTTTTATTTTGTATTGTAGATTTTACCTTTTTCTTTTTTAGTTCCTTCGCCTTTATTACCCCTATTTGACTTTATAGTCACGCATTTTTGCCTTCTATGGTCATAATCATAACCTTTTGGGCACGGATTTTTTCTACGCTCTCTTTGTGAGTGCGCTTTTTTTGCTTTTCTAGCCGGGGTTTTAGCAAATGCCAAATCACGAGCTGCTTTTGCGCGCCTAGCGGCTGGTGAAAGCTTTTGTTTTGTCATACTTTGTATGATTACGCTATTTTATTGGTTGTTAATGTGACAATAGCCTGTTACTATTTATATATAACTACCTAATGTCACAGTTTTTGTGAAAAAAATATGTAAAAAATTTTTTGTTAGATATATAGGAGTTTTGTGTTGCACCCTCCTTCTCTTCACCGTAATCTTTTAGTAAAACGCATTTGTTTTTCCCAGCCCCACCCGAATCCTACGGTTTTAGGTTTACGTTTCAGGACCATCCTAGCACTATAACGCCCGATGCTCCACTACTATTTTTCAAAACATCTACCATTTTCAGCCACATACAGAAGTAATACGAGTTATATCGGATAATAATAATGTAACCAATAAATAATAAATAATATGACTACTAACTTTACCTTCGACCAATTAACGGAATGGAATAATTATGACTTAATTGAACAAATAATTTTACTTCAAAACGAATTAAATAAATAATACAAACTGTTATAAAAGTGTGACAATAGCCCCTTACTATACTTAGCTTAATACCCTAATGTCACAGTTTTTAATAACTAAATAAATATTACAAACTAAATACGAGTTATATCGGATAATAATACTGTAAGCAAATTAATACTAATAATAACTAAATAAAATAACTATGCAAAATCTAAATTCTAAAACTCGTATCGAAATATTATCTACTATCGACGAATTAAACCAATACTTAAACGGCTTTGTAACTAAAAGTAGTTTACAAATAACGCTCGACGAATTAATAAATAAACTATAATAAATACAAACAAAATACGATACGTATTGGATAATAATAATGTAACTAATAAATAATAATAACTAATAAATATAATAACTATGTCAAATTTACAATCAAAACGATTCGTCGTCAGAAAATCTTTAATCGGAAAAAATCAAATCATTGAAGTTACTTTCAAAAATGGAAAAACTTTTACTTACAATCATGATATTGTATATGATTTAATGAAATCAAAACTTGAAACTATGAATTGTTTCTTAAAGTATAAATCTTATACTTCTTCAACTTCAGTTCCAGTTGTACTTCGTGACAAAGTAGTAATATAAACTACTTGTCATGACAAACTGTCACACACTTAGAGGTGTGGTATAATACCTTCTAACTAATTTTTACACTTAAACAAATAATATACTTTTAAAATCTATAAATAAAACTAATATGAGAAAATTCATACACACTATTGTACTCAAAATCAGTAACTTTAAACTATCAGATCACTTTGTAGACGGTTTCGCTCCGAATGAAACCAAGTGGTAATTCAAAAATACAAACAAAATACGTTTCTTATTGGATAATATATATGTAACTAATAAAAAATATAACTATGTACAATGAAACTAGAACTGACTTACTAAACTATTTAAACAATAATAAAATAGAATATACTTTTGATAAAGAAAGTCAAAGTATACAAGTAAACTTAACAGTAACAAAAGAATAATATAACTATGGTGACTATCCGAACCATGAAGTGGGACATCAAACTGGATAGAAACATGAAGTAATGGTTAATGTGAGTTCGATTCTCACTACTTCAACTACAAACAAAATACGATTATCTTTGGATAATATATATGTAACGAACGAAGCAGTAAAAACTAGCAAATTCAAAATAAGCACTATTGCTTCCGCCGTTACAATAATAATAATAATAACTAATAAAATAATAATACTATGTACTATCAATCAAAATCAAATATGACTTGGAAACAAGCATTCGCTGAAGTCAACGCTTCAGTACTTAAACACGAAATAACTTGCGCTATCGCTTCAGAAGTTGCAGGTAAACCAGTAGAAAACTTGATCGGTTTCACTAACGAACAACGAGATTTAGTATGGAATGACTACTATAATACTACTGAACTATGCGGATAATTAAACACTTTAACCCACACTTCCCAGAGCGTGAAACTTACAAATGTACTATACGATACACTACTAAGTTCGGTACGCGCGATGAAGTAAATCAGTGGCGATATGACCAACTAGAAAACGAAGACTATTACAAGTCGCTTGAAGAATCAAATAACAAAGCAGCAGGTGTATTCTATAAAACATTAAACTATAAAGGCGATTAATATGAAGACTAAAGTAATATACATAGACATGGACGGTGTACTCGTTGATTTACAACCTACACTTAATAAAAAGGGTTGGTATCAAAGTATATTTAAAGATCTTCCACCAATGAAAGATGCGGTGAAATCTTTTAATAAACTATGCGAGTCGGATAAGTATGATGTGTACATCTTATCTACCGCTCCATGGAATATGCCTATTTCTTGGACACATAAGCGCCAATGGGTGAGTAAATACTTAGGTAATAACGCTTACAAACGTTTAATACTTTCTAATCACAAGAATCTATTACGTGGCGACTATTTAATAGACGACAGAACAGTCAATGGAGCGAGTGAGTTCGACGGCGAGTTAATACAATTCGGTGTAGGTAAATATCCTAACTGGCAAGAAATATTAAAAATATTAAAACCATGAAGAAAACTATAAGAACTAAGCGTAAATTTAGTCACCATAAGATTAAATTGATAGAGATCGAGGTGATCGAGCGCGAATGGGCGGAATGGGCGAGTAGATATAACTCTGAAATACCAAAGTGGCAACAAGAAATGTATCAATAATACAAACAAAATACGATTATCTTTGGATAATAATACTGTAACAAACAAATAATATACTATGAAAAAAATTAAATTTATCAACTCGACAACTATCAAGTTAATCCATACAACCTACAAGGGTTATCCTGTCGGCGAGTTACCAAAACGTTTCGCGTTTATCTATGACGAAGACAAAGATCAAGAAGGTATCATTGAATGGTTCAACTTCAAAGGACTAACTTTCGTAGAGTACAACCCTTCAATCTGGTCTTACCTTTAATATGAATATGAAGGAAGCGTGTCAAGCTATGATAGATGCGAGAAGAAATCGTGCGCGAGGGCATAGACTCAAGCACCAACACGAGGTGTGTAGCGGACTGACTGATAAAGAGTGGAACGCTGTGGTTACAAAGCAGAAAAGCTCTTTCGCTAAAGGCAAGTCGTTCGCTTACACTGCTCGAT
>Ga0209198_1002616_pt1 | contig 12329 bp, 10 predicted proteins | sample COGITO_mtgs_1105_2_FD_184804 | JGI IMG/M metagenome (GOLD analysis project Ga0209198, IMG submission 184804) | Pelagic marine microbial communities from North Sea - COGITO_mtgs_110519 (SPAdes) (version 2) | ecosystem: Environmental > Aquatic > Marine > Epipelagic ...
TAAGGATCTTCTCCGGCACCTTCCATAACACGACCAAAACGTGCATCACGACCGATATCAATCATGGGGGCAAAGGTCCAATGTAAGCCGGCAGCTGAGGCTTCAACCGCAGCTACATGAGCACTGTTTTCCATTAAGGCTAAATCCCAGCTCGCGGCTTCGCCCAGCGGTACTGGAAACATTGTTTGAAAGCCATGAATAACATCGTAGGCAAACAATAACGGAATACCTAAGCGGGTTTCTTCAACGGCAATACGCTGCGCTTCTGATGTAGCAGCAACCGATACCACGTTTAACATTGAGCCTACGCCACCCGAGCGTAAATCTAATAATCGTTGCTCGTTATATTCATCACCGGATTTAACCGGACCTGTCACGTCCCAGCTACCATTGTATTGATTCAGCTGGCCGACTTTTTCTGCCAATGTCATTTGGCTAAGCAGCGCTTCTACTTTTTGATCTATCTCGGCATCGCCAGAGTTATATATTGCTGAGCTGTTTGTACTTGCATTGCTTGTATCAACCGTACAGGCATTCAGCGTCATCAATAAAGAAGTGATGACTAGAGAGGTGATAACAGCTTGATTAATCACTTTTTTGAACATGTTTATAAAACGATCAACAAAGAGTGAGAGGGATTGCTGTGAGGCAGATAGGAAGTTTTTCATTAATAAGTTCATTTCTAATAGTTATAATCAATATCTCGCTGAGCACTATTGCTCATCAGCATGGCTGACCAACATAGCTTAGCGAGGGTTTAATGAGCGCAAAATATAGCTTTTTGGATCAACAAAAAAGGAAAATACGTTTATTAGCGTTTATAAAGCGATTGTATGCCTTTTTGATAAAAATCTCGCTGCTTATGCCATTCAAAGCGAGTGATACTGGGCACTTCAGGTAATCCTTGCTGCTGCCAACGCTCAAGCTGCTGGTGGATATTATAGGCAGTTAATGACTCGTCAATAAGCCCTTGATGCGATGAAACCGCATATAAATACTCATCAGAAAAAATTTCTGGATAAACAATCTGATTCGGCAGCAATGGCACACAACCCGATTGTACCGCTTCCAAAATAGCAATACCTTGATAATCATGTAACGCCGTTGATACAACAACATCACATTGCTGCAGTAATTGCTGATAATCACTGGCTAACTCGATATAACCCCAACGGCCCTTCTGTAATGTTGATGACTGTTCTAACACTTTTTCAATGTGCGAAAATGCTTTAGGTGTTTGTCTAAATTGCTGACCAACAATATTTAATTCACAGATTAAACCTGAAGCTTCTAAGGCATTCACTAACGCCAATAATCTATCGGGGCCTTTATCGTATTCCCAACGGTGATTCCATAATAAGCGCAATGGGGATGCTATAGAATTCAGTGGTTCAGTTGAGTTTATGTCCGTGTGCGTATTTAAAGGCACGGGCAGCACATCCGATTTTCTGGCAATCGCTTCTAGTAACGATGGATTCATTTTTTCAGGAAAGCGCTGTAATAATTCACTCATTCCAGCCAATGCTGAATCACGATTCCAATGTGAATTAAAACTGATTTTATCGGCGGCTAAACAGTTATAAATAAAAACCATTTTGGCTTCGAGATCATGCGCAACAGGATTGTTTTTTTCTGCACCCGCTGGGTAAGCAAATTGATTTTCATGGCAGTACAACCATAGCGGCGTTGCGGCCAATGAAGGCACTAAACCTCGTAGCGTTGCAACATCAACCATCGATGTTGCAATCACCGCATCATAATTCGCTTGTAGGGTTTGTTGTTTGTCGGCAAGCCAACTTAAGGGATTGCTCCGAACGCGATAACGAAAATAACGCGCTGGTAGTGTGAGCACTGTCCATTCAATTTCTGGAAACTGCTCAACTAAACCTTCACGCCAATAGCGATGACTCAAGGCATCATAAGCAGACAGCAATAAAATTTTCACGGTGTTCTCGTTGCGTATCAATAAACGTTATTGACTGGCTCGTGATAAAAATCGCAGCAATGCTGTTTTAAGCCACAATGGATCACGACTGCCCGACAACTCTCTTATAGAATGCATGCCGTAAGTTGGCATACCAACGTCTAATGTTTTAACGCCTAACTCTGCCGCTGTAATGGGGCCAATAGTGCTACCACAACTCATATCACTGCGAACTACAAAAGTTTGTACCGGCACTTGCACATCATCACAGATAGATCTAAACATTGCCTGCGTTTCGCTGTTAGAGGCATAGCGCTGATTAGCATTCACCTTAATGACTGGGCCGCCATTTATTTTGGGACTGTGATTAGGATCCATTTTATTAGCATGACTTGGATGTAAAGCATGTGCGTTATCGGTAGAAATTAAGACCGAACGACTCATGGCTCGAACAAAGTCTTCAGTGTTAGGCAATAAACGCTGCAATGTTTGCTGTAAAAAAGGACCGGCTGCGCCAACGGCTGAACAACTGCCCACTTCTTCGTGATCACTGCATACCAATAGCGACCATGACGGTTCTTTTTGTTGAGCTGACGGCTCTTTTTGTTGAGCTGACGGCTTTGCTTGCTCTGCACTCTCAATTAATGTGGTTAAACCCACATAGCACGATAACAAATTATCTAATCGTGAAGCGGCAATAAAATCACCGTTAATGCCTACAATATTCGCTGGCTGTGTATCGTAAAAAAATAATTCGTGATCAAGAATACTGGCAGGCTTAGGATCGCAATGATTCAATTGATCCATTAATAAATCATTTAAAGCTTTATGCTGATCTTTATCACCACAGGCTAACAATACAGGTAAGTCGGTTTGTGGGTTAATACTGCGATTTTTATTCGCTTCACGATCTAAATGAATCGCAAGACTTGGAATGGTGGCAATAGGACATTTAAAATCGATGATGGCAAAAGCTACCTGCCCTGCACTGTTTTTATAATGCACGCGACCGGCTAAAGATAAATCACGGTCAAACCAAGGGTTAAGTAGCGCGCCGCCGTAAACCTCAACACCTAAACGCCAACTGTTGTGGTCGTAGATATCGGCTTGCGGCTTTACTTTTAAACAAGGGCTGTCGGTATGCGCGCCTAACATATGCATACCTTGCTCTTCTAATGGCGCTGCGCCCTGCGTCCAGGCAATCAATGATGATTGATTACGCGTGACATAATAGTTTTTACCCGCTTCTAATGACCACTCTTCGCTTTCATCCAAAGCAATAAAATTCGCCGCTTCTAATTGCTGAGCCAACTCAGCCGTGGCATGAAACGGTGTAGGCGAATTATTAATAAACGAACACAAGCCCTGATTAAATTCCATTTGCAGTACATCTTGATTGGCAGATTGAGGACTAGATGGGGCTTTAGACATAAATATATTACCGTGATTGATCAGTTTTGAATCATTTATAAAGAAAAAAGCAAATAAACGTATTCGATATGCAAAAAATATAACGACTTAACTTAGTCTCGTCTGAATTTTTTCTTAAATTCAGCCTGAGCTTCTCTTAAATCCAGCCTGAACTTTTGCTAAACATAGGTATCGATACCCACGAGAAGCTCTGAGCCGCCGTTAGCGACAGCTTCGATTGATTGCTCAGTAGTTAAATAGGTTTGCAAAGCGTTGCGTAGACTCGTAGGTAGCTCGTCGAAAGAAGGGATAGGACGAAATATTGATTCACTTATCTTTGCTTGAGTGCTGAGGCGCTGAATACCCTCATTGGTTTGAACAATATCGGCCTGTGGACGCCGACTATTTTGCTGCTGGGTCTGCTGCTCATTAACTTGCGGAGAAAACTGTGATGATTGAGTGCGTAGGCGCGCTTCACCACTGGAAAGCGGCAAGCTATTAAAGCTATTACCCAAATGACTAATCGACAAAATACTAACCTATTTTTTGCACTAATCGACTGACTGACATGTTAACCAACTTTATACGCGCTTTCGCGACTTAACATCGTGATGAATTATAAAGCGGCTTAGCCTGTCGCGAAACCCCAGAATGTTAAAGATGTTAAGCCGCAGGCTAAATCATAGCCAGCAATACAACCCCTAACACTAAGCGGTACCAAACAAAGGGCATAAAACCAATTCGCTCAAGTAGCTGTAAAAACAGTTTGATACACAAATAAGCGCTAATTGCCGAAACAACCACGCCCAAGCCTAATTGCAGCCAAGAAAAAATCGGTGGATCACTTAACATATCAAGAATCGCATAACCGCCTGCCGCCGCAATAATCGGAATAGAGAGTAAGAATGAAAAGCGCGCGCCATCGGTTTTTGATAAACCCAGTAATACCGCAGCGGTAATGGTCACTCCCGATCGTGAAGTACCAGGAATTAACGCCAAGACTTGAGCAAAGCCAATCAATAATGCAATACGCCAGGTAATTTCAAGCGCCACACGCTGCCGACGACTTTTAATATCGGCGAAACCGAGTAACGCGCCAAAAAATAATGTTGTTACAGCAATGACTGTGGTGGACCTTAAATGCACTTCAATAAAGTCTTTTGCTAACAAGGCCACAATAATCGCTGGCAAGGTTGCGGCTATAACCATCCATGCTAACTTTGCGTCAGTCGATAGCGGCTGGCCACGGTTTGATGACACGCTCAATAACCATGCGCGCGTCATATTGATAACATCTTGACGAAAATAAATAACCACGGCCAATAATGAACCGACATGCACTGCTACATCAAATGCAATACCTTGATCTGGCCAATCCAATAGTTGCGCAGGCAAAATAAGATGCGCAGAACTTGATATAGGTAAAAACTCAGTAATACCCTGAATTAAAGCGAGAATAATGGTTTGCAATGTATCCATAATTAAAAACTAAAACCCTTTATGTTGTAACGGTTAATACGTGACATTTAATAAGTAACATTTAATAAGTGGCATTTAATAAGTGGCAATTAATACGTGACATTGTCGCGTAAATAAACAGGCGTAAGCATCTCAGGATCAATACCCAATCCTTGTTTTAAATCGCGTGTAGCTAACGGCAATAAAGCCGCTGCATCGGGAAGTACCTCTGGCTCAATTGGCAGCTGACTTAATGATGATGGAAATTCTGCATGGTAATGTAATCCTTGACCAGCAATGGCAGCGTTTAGCGACAGCGATACATCGATATCATCGTTAACAATATGCGCTGAATACTCATTAGCCTGTTGTAAACTAGGCATGCCGACCTGCGATAATAACGCGGGCTTAATAACGTACTCTTTACCAAAAAGAACTGGCAGCTCGCCACGTAAATCATACCAACCGCAATAAATCTCACCCATTCGTGCATCCATGGTTGCCAATACAGCTTGCCTTGAATCTGATTGCTGCGAAGCTGATTGATTGGCCCAATAAAAAAAAGCGTTATACGCCACCGCCGCAAGTGATGAAACGGGTAGTACAGGCAGTTGATTTCCGAATGCTAGACCTTGGGCCACGGCAATACCAATTCTTAAACCGGTAAAGGAGCCCGGCCCTCTCGCGACAGTAATTGCATCGAGCTCGGCTAAAGATAAATTAGCTTCTTGTAAAACTTCATCAATCAAAGACAATAAGCTTCGCGAATGCGATAAGGCAGTAGCGTCGAGTCGAGTGGCTATATTGATGGTGTTTTCAACCGGCTTCGCACTCGTATATTGAAGCGCCACACTGCAATGCTGAGAACTGGTTTCTAGAGCAAGAATATTCAAAAGTAAACACTAGCCTGTAAATGATTAACGACTAAAAGGACGACTAACAAACAGTATTAAGACTGAATATTCAACCGCAACGTAAAAAAATCGATATTACACTATAGTCCCATCGCCGCACAGCACTAGGGACATATGATCAATGACAGCAAGCAAAAGGAAGATTAGAATAGATTCTTTAATTTTCTCTTATGTTAAGCCTGACTTTAAGCCTAGCCTAATTCTTTTAACTCATGTGATACTAGCCGTTAAAGTCCTCTATGAGCCAACGCCCAATGCAGCACTCTAGTCAATCCACTCCAGACGCTAGTCAGCCCGCCTCTTCAACCATCGCGGCGTTAATTCTTGCTGGCGGACAAAGTCAGCGCTTTGGCTATAACGATAAAGGCTTAATCCCTTTTTTAAACAAACCAATGATTGCACATGTTATTGAGCGTATCGCGCCACAAGTCTCGAGCATTTCCATTAGCTGTAATCGCAATAGCGCTGAATATCAGTCTATTTATGCAGATTATTATCAAAAGACGGATATTCAATCAGGTTCAAAAACAAAAACATCAGCACCCACCTGCTTTAAAGACAAAAGCGAAAGTCCACTGCGGGGTCCGCTTGCAGGAATCGCTAGCTTCTTAGACTACTGTGATAGCGACATTCTTTTTATTTGCTCCTGTGATATGCCCATGATTCCTCGTGATGTTGTACAACAACTTTTTAGAGCCATGGATCAATCGGGCGCTGATGCGAGTTATCCCGTTGATGAAAAGGGTCATCACTATCTTGCTCTATTAATTAAGCGTTCGGCCGCCGTCAATGCATTGCAACCATTACTGGCAGTATCGGAAGTAGAAAACAGTCCGTTAGTACAAAAAACAAAAAACCATTCGATTAAAAACTGGTTGAATCAAATAAATACTCACCCAATCCTTGTTAACAGCCACAGCATTGGCTTTGCAGACATCAATAGCATGACAGAAATGGCGTTAATTGAACAAAAAACGCAAAGATAAAACCGATATTGGCTTTTTTTTGTTAAATGCGAAGCTCGATTACCGCCTTCTCACGCAATTAAGCACTGATTAAGTTCAAATAATCGCCATTTTACTTATCAACAGACATAAAAAAACCCCTCATATAGAGGGGTTTTTTAAACTAAGAACAATTTTACTTCTTCTTAGCAGCTTTCTTCTTAACGACTTTCTTAGCAGCTTTCTTAGGTGCGGCTTTTTTCTTAACAACTTTCTTAGCAGCTACTTTTTTCTTAGCGACTTTCTTAACTGCCTTCTTAGGGGCGGCTTTTTTCTTAGCTACTTTCTTCTTAACTACCTTTTTAGCCGCTTTCTTAACAACTTTCTTAGCGACTTTTTTAGCTACCTTCTTCTTAACTACCTTCTTCTTAGCTACTTTTTTCTTAGCGACTTTCTTAACTGCTTTTTTGACTGCTTTCTTCTTAACAACCTTTTTAGCTACTTTTTTCTTAGCTACTTTCTTAGCTGCAGCCTTTTTAACGACCTTTTTCTTAGCAACTTTCTTTTTAGCGACTACTTTCTTCTTAGCTGCTGCCTTTTTAACGACTTTCTTCTTGGCTGCTGCTTTTTTGACTACTTTCTTCTTAGCTGCTGCTTTTTTAACTACTTTCTTCTTAGCTGCTGCTTTTTTAACTACTTTCTTCTTAGCTGCTGCTTTTTTGACGACTTTCTTCTTAGCAACTACTTTTTTCTTCTTCGCAACTACTTTCTTTTTAGCTACGACTTTCTTTTTAGCTACTGCTTTCTTCTTAGTAGCGGCTTTTTTTGCTGGCTTGCGCTTTACAGCGGCCTTTTTCTTTTTTGCTAATGCCATGCTGAGTATCCTCACCTTAATAAGTTGATTGTCTAGTACACGTTAATCAATGATGATCGATCAATGACGAGGGTCGATATCAAAGTAATTACTTTCGATAATGTAAGCCGAAATAACCACGTCAAAATCAAACCATCTAACTAACAAAGTCACAATTAACAATTGACTTAATGATCTTAGTTAAAAAGTAAACTAAATTCACGTTCTTGCAAGACTTTTTTTGTGAAAAATTAAATTATTCTTGCCTTTTTTGAACAAAATACCCGCTTTCGTTATTAATCGATGTTTTTTTTCTGTTTTTTTGTTCCGAAAAAAAATAATTTCGCGAATTTTTATTTTTTTATATCTTAGTTTATTTAATTAATATTCAACCAACAGTAGCAGTGTTAGATATTAAAACACAATGAAAAATGCGTGACTGCAATGGCGAATAAAAACAAAATAAACAGCTTAAAGATGTTTTTTTCATCATGATAATTCAAGCATAGTCGCTGAACGCAATAAAAAAAAATAATCGACCGTCGATATTCTTGTTTTTTTGATTAAATAGCTTAATTCATCGAAATCAGACGAATATTTTTGAGTAAACAATACAAATAATCGACCAATACAGTAAAAATTATTTTTTTGAGCGCCAATAAACAAGGAATACTCGCTAAAAAGCAAAAACAAAAACGTTAGGCAATAAAAAAGGCTCCAAAAGGAGCCTTTTTTATTGCAAAGTGCTTTTACTTCAACATTGATAACACTTTTGTGCGTATTTCATCGACATCACCAATACCATTCACACGATGATATACCGGTGCATGCGCTTTAAGTGCTTCTGCTTCACCCATATTCTTATAAAAATCGACTAACACTTCTGTTTGGTCATGATAAATACCTAAACGCTTGCGAATAGTAACTTCAAGATCATCTTCACGCTGAATAAGCTCGTCACCGGTTTCATCATCTTTACCGGCCACTTTAGGTGGGTTGTATTGAATATGGTAAACACGACCTGAACCTTCGTGCACACGTCGACCACTGAGTCGCTGAATAATAGCTTCATCTTCGACACAAATTTCTAACACGTTATCGACATGAACGCCGGCATCAAGCATCGCCTGTGCTTGCGGAACGGTGCGAGGAAAACCATCAAACAAGAAACCCTGCTGACAATCGGCTTGTTGAATACGCTCTTTTACTAAGGCAATAATAATATCATCTGACACTAGGCCACCTGATGACATAACATCTTTAACTTGCATGCCTAGCTCGGTGCCTTCTTTTATGGCCGTACGTAACATGTCGCCAGTGGAAATTTGCGGGATATTAAATGCATCCATAATAAACTGTGCTTGCGTACCCTTGCCTGCACCTGGAGGACCTAACAAAATAATTCGCATTAAAATTACCTCTTACCTGATATATACGTTAATAAAAGCGTATAGCTGTTTTGAGTGTGGATGCTCACCGAGACGTTAAAAATAAATAGGTTTTAAACGTATTTGAGTAGTGGCAGCACTTAAAAAGTCTAGATTTTATGCCTTAAATGAATGATAAACGAAGCGTCAAAAAGGCCCAAATAACAAAGGAGGGCAAAGATACACAGTCAATCTGCCATTAACAAGGGACTTTTGAGCATAGCGCCACTGTTATGAGGTTTTTTCTTCGTGTTTAACCGCATTCCATAGATCATTGAGCCTTTCACTGTCTACTTTGCTATTAGTGGCATGAATATCACTCAAGTTATCGCTCTCAACGCCCTCAGGCGCTTGCTGCTGCAATTTATCTATTACAGCATCAACACGAGTAACGAATTTCTTGTTGGCGTGACGTAAAGATTGCTCACTGTTAACGCGCATTTTTCTAGCGACATTAATAGTGCTGAAAAACACATCACCCAATTCATCTTCTACACGCGGTAGAAAATTATCGGGTAAATTTTGCTGCTCGGCTTGTTCAATCAACTCTTCAAGCTCAAGCACCTCTTCTTTTAATTTAGCTAATGCACCTTTTGCATCTGGCCAATCAAAACCGATAGTCGTTGCACGCTTTTGCAGCTTTACCGCTCGTGATAACGCTGGCAATGCTAAAGGCACATCATCAAAGAGACCTGCTCGATTCTTTTCTGCTCGCTCGCTGGCTTTTATACGCTCCCAGTTTTTAGCCACTTGATCTTCATCTATAGAAGGGGCTGTTGATCTCTTAGTTTTTTCGCCATTACTGCTACTGGGATAAAGCGTTCCATTAGTAAAAACATGCGGGTGTCGCGTGACAAGCTTTGAACACAACGTATGGACTACATCATTAAATGTAAACTGTTGCTCTTCATCGGCTAAGCGAGCGAAAAAAATGACTTGAAATAAAACGTCACCTAGCTCGCCTTTAATATCATCAATATCGCCGCTTTCTATGGCATCAGCTAATTCATACACTTCTTCAATAGAGTAATTAATAATGGTTTGCGGTGTTTGCTTTAAATCCCAGGGACAACCGGTTTGCGGGTCTCGCAGCCGAGACATTAAATACTGTAAATCATCGACGGAATACTGTGAGGGTTGCGACATTAGCTTAAACGCTCGGTATTAATGATATTAGGCATATTGTTTAAGCGCGCTAAAATACGCACTAACTCTTCGATATTATGAATCTCTAACGTAAGTCTCATGTCAGCCGTATGTTTATCTTTATCGGTGATGGTATTCACACTCATAACGTTTACTCGCATGGCGGCTAATAATCCAGACACATCACTCAGTAAGCCGGTACGATCATAAGCTTCAATGCCAATATCCACAGAATATAAGCCACTTTTTTCTGCACCCCAACTCACTTCAATAACGCGCTCTAACTGCTGACTATCAACCTGCAAAAAGTGACTACAGTCTTTGCGATGCACGGTTACACCGCGACTAACAGTGACATAACCGGCAATATCATCACCTGGCACTGGCTTGCAACATTGAGCAATTTGAGTCAGTAAGTTACCCACGCCTAAGACGGTGACATCACTTTTCGACTGACGCCTATCCGCTTTCGAAGATGGTTTAGCCACCAACACGGGAGGCGGTGCAGGCTTGCCAAATAAGTTTTCAGCAATACGCATAATTTGACTGGTCGATACGTCACCGGCACCCAGCGCGCCATACAAATCATCAACCGTTAAGTACTGTAGTTTTTTAGTCAGTATTTTGTAATCGACACTGGTGAGTGCAAGCCGCTTGATTTCTCGCTCAAGTAATACTCGTCCCGCTTGTACGTTTTGTTCACGCGCTTGCTTTTTAAACCATGCACGCGCTTTTGATCGAGCACGCGATGAATTTAAATAACCTAAACTCGCTCTTAGCCAATCGCGATTAGGCGTCGATTCCGGCCCTGTAATAATCTCTACTTTTTGGCCATTACGTAATACGGTGCTTAAAGGCACAATGCGACCATCGACTTTTGCGCCCCGACAACGGTGCCCTACTTCGGTATGTATATGATAGGCAAAATCAACGGGAGTGGAGCCGTAAGGAACATCGACAACATGGCCTTCGGGGGTAAACACATAAATACGATCTTTACCGAAATCATTGGTTAGCTCACTGGCTAATTCACTGACATCAGTTTCACCACCAGTATCTTCATGCCACTCAAGCACTTGCCTAAGCCACTCTATTTTCTGCTCATAACTTTTGTTGTTGCCGTTAGTATCTGTGCCTTTATAAAGCCAATGAGCACAAACGCCTAACTCTGAAGCCTCGTGCATATCATTAGTGCGTATCTGAACTTCTAACACTTTCGCTTCGGGACCGATTACAGCGGTGTGCAGTGAGCGATAGCCATTATCTTTAGGGTTAGCAATATAATCATCAAACTCACGGGGGATATTGCGCCATAGCGTATGAATAATACCTAAGCTGGCATAGCAGTCTTTTAATTGCGGCACCATAATACGCAGCGCACGAATATCGTATACTTGATCAAAGGCAAGATTTTTGCGCTGCATTTTGCGCCATATACTGTATATGTGTTTGGCTCGACCGCTGACCACGGCATCAATGCCTGCGGCTTTAAGTTGGCTCTCGACCAGATGAATTACTTCGCCAATATAGCCTTCACGATCGAGCCGCTTACCGTCTAATTTTTTAGCTATGGACGCATAAGCTTCGGGTTCAAGGTAGCGAAAAGAAACATCTTCAAGCTCCCACTTAATTTGACCAATGCCAAGGCGGTGCGCTAATGGCGCATAAATTTCAAAAACTTCGCGTGCGACGCGCTTTTGTTTTTCTGGGTCGGAATGATTCTTTACTGCGCGAATGGCTTGTGTGCGCTCAGCCAATTTAATGAGGCCAACACGAACATCATCAACCATGGCGACAAGCATTTTTCGAATATTTTCTACTTGCGCATTGCCCTGACCTAAAACCGGCTCAGTTTCGGTACGAAGACTAGAAATAGCCGCCATACGCAATACGCCTTGCACCAAGCTAGCGACTTCGGTACCAAGACTGCTTTTCACTTTATCGATGGCAACACGCTCTTCACGCACGGCACGATAAATAACGGCAGCAATCAGCACCTCTTCATCCATATGAAGACTGCCAAGAATACCGGCCATTTCTAGCCCGGCATCAAAACAACCAATCAAGCCATGAGGTCGCTGACCTTTTATGATAGTGCTCGATTGTGCCGCAGAGGCTAGCTGACAAGCTACTTCCATGCGTGCCGTTGTATCGGGATCGGTGAAGCCCGGCAGTGATGCCAACCAAGTGTCGACATCTAAGGAACCGTTTTCACGTTTAGGATAAGTTTTTCGTACTTGTACCATAAGCGCC
>Ga0209198_1002628_pt1 | contig 12299 bp, 12 predicted proteins | sample COGITO_mtgs_1105_2_FD_184804 | JGI IMG/M metagenome (GOLD analysis project Ga0209198, IMG submission 184804) | Pelagic marine microbial communities from North Sea - COGITO_mtgs_110519 (SPAdes) (version 2) | ecosystem: Environmental > Aquatic > Marine > Epipelagic ...
ACTAAAAGTAATACTAAATATAAGTTGACATACTTAATTACCCAACTAGGTGTGTTTTTCTTCAGAAGAATAAATGAGACAAATAGGTTAGGAAAAAACGCCCATAAAAAATTAAAGTTATTGGGTGTTGTAGAATGATTGGTGAAAAACCATAAAAAACAGATAATAACTCCTAGAAACCCTGTCATAAAAAATAATAAAAAATCAAAAAATTTAGATCTTTTATTTCTTTTTTGATCACTATAGGTTATAACTATTGAAAGCAAAAGAAGGATTGAAAAAACAAAAAAGGGGTTATACCATTTGGTTTGAATTGTTTTCTCTTTAAAATTTAAAATTACCTGTTCTTTTAGCACCAGAGGTGTATCAATACTATTTTTTAATTTTTTAGCATTTTTAAATGCTATATATACATAATCTGGTAAGTACATATACGCTTCAGACGTAATTGCTTTATCTAAAGTGTTACCAAGTGCTAAATTTATACCAAAGTTACCCCAGGTATTCCACGAAAGTTCTTTGTCCATAAGTTGCCTCAAGGTATAGTTTTGGTCTGAAAATGAGGATGGAAAGTGAAGCTTATTACCAAGAATCTCTTTCGTAATGTCTCTTAATTTAGTGGCGCAATTATTAAAGTAGGGATCGTATAAGTATTCTGCATTTTGAGGTAAAGCATTCTCTTCTAATAATGCATACATTTTTTCTTTTTCTAATTGGGATAAATTTAGGACCTGTGCCTTCATCCATCTTTCTTGATAGTAATTGTTAACTACAAAATTTTTAAATGGTCTTTTTCCTAGTTTATACAATAACTTACCCTTAGTAAAATTGAGTTTAAAATTTGGTTGATTAAAATCAAATAATCCATAATTAAATATATTATCAATTCCAAGAACAGAGTCTTTAACTCTTATAGCGCTATGGCCAAAAGCTTCATATAGAACTTCTCCTGGTCCAACAGTAATAATACTAATTTCTGATTGCTTCGATAATTTTAATTCTTGAGATTGAATGTTTTGAAGCAATCCCATAAGAAATAAAATAAAAAAATAAGTTTTCTTCATGGTTTATCGTCTAAAAAAACTAAAATCAATTTTTACTGAAAAAATATTAGAAAACAATGCATTTCCTAAACTACCAATGTTAGTTAGTGCGTAATCAATCTGAATACCATTGTATAAAAAACCAACACCAAAATTGGGTTGTAGTGTTAGGTTTTTACTTCCATCAAACTCAGTTGTATTTTGAAAATTTCCAATACCGGCTCTTAAAAAAACAAATTCATCATAATCTAATTGAAAACCTAAGGCAGGATCTATACTAGCTAAGCTTGTAGAAATTAGATCATTAGTTTTGGTAAACCTCATATTTAAATCAGCTTCAGTTAAGAGATGAAAAAACCGACCTAGATTAAATGACCGAGCTACACCAAATTGAACTTTAGGTTTAGTTATTTCTGTTGCTTCAGGTAATTCTTGATTTTGTCCTGGTATTGCATTTTGAACTGTTGCAAATGCATCTGTATCAATAGTCCAAATATTAAAGGTTGTGGAAATATCTCTAACCATTAGACCAAATTTCCAATTGTTTCTCTCATATTGTATTCCTGCATCTAGACCCACACCCCATGAGTTTGCAAAATCACCAATAGTTCTTCTTACTATTTTGGCATTCATTCCAAAATAAACATCTTTAAAAATTAAATTCCTAGCATAAGATATGTTTAAGGCATAATCTGCTGCAGAAAATAAACTAATTCTATTGAAATCAATATTACCTTGACTATCTATTAATTCTGTAGTATTTAAAATATCATCTACTCCAAATCTGATAATTGAAACGCCTAAAGCACTTCGTTTGTCTATTGGCATAGCAAATGCAGCATAATTATAATTAGCAATACCTGCAAAATATGAGGAATGCATAAGAGATCCTTGATAATCTTTGATGTTTACCAAACCTGCTGGGTTCCAATATCCAGAATTTACATCGTTTGTAGAGGCCACAACAGATTTACTCATTCCTAAAGCTGCTGCGTCTACACCAATGGTTAAAAATTCATTTGAGTAGTTTCTAAATGCTTGAGCATTAATTATAAGAGGAAATAATAGAAAAAGTAAAAAATGTATTTTTTTCAATGTATTTTTTAATTATTAAAACAAATATCTTAATATATTATTGAAATAACTTTACATTTCTTTAGATATTGTATCAATTAACCATAGTCTTTGATGAATTGAAGTATTCTGTTTTCCAACCATCTATTTTTTTTAGAAAACAAACTAGAGATAAATCCCACATGCCCACCATATTTTGTTACTTCCAAATAAAAATAATTTGATTTTTCTGCCTCTTTGAATGGATAACATTCTTGAGCTAAAAAGGGATCATCTGAAGAAGTAATTAATAACACTGGTTTTTTTATTGAAGTCAAATAGGGTTTGGAACTTGCTTTTTCCCAATAATCTTCAGGTCCGGAAAAACCAGAAACTGGCGCTGTGTATAAACCATCGAATTCTTTAAATGTTTTAGATTTCAGTAATTTCTTAATATCTAATTTATAATCTGGATATTTTTGATTCTTTATGAGGATTTTTTTTCTTAAGGATCTTAAAAATTTATACATATATATTTTATTTTTGGAGGTACCCATTGCTCTACTTGAACTTGCTAGATCTACTGGTACAGAAATAGCTACTCCACAAGCTACTTTATCAGATATGGTTTTTGCGTGTTCTCCAAAATATTTTAAGGTCATATTCCCACCGAGGCTATAGCCTACAACCATTATTTTATTGTAGGAATAATTTTCAATCAAATGGCTAATTACAAAATCCAAGTCTTCTGTTTTTCCACTATGGTAGGTGGGGAGTAATAAGTTATCTTCTCCACTACAACCTCTTAGATTAAACGAAACTGTGTCATAGCCAGCTTTATTTAGTTCTGAAGCGGCAGCTAAAATATATTTAGATTCTGAGCTTCCTTCTAAACCATGAATAAGAACTACCAGTTTCGATGAATTCACTTTTGAAAAATCCAAATCAATAAAATCTTTATCCCAAGTTGTAATTCTTCTTCGATTATAGCTATGAGACTCATTCATAAAAATAGATCTATACATGGTGCTAAAATGACCGTTTTTAAATGGAAATGAAGGGGAAAACTTAGATTTAATGATAGGCATAGATTTTTTTTAGTAATTAATTTGACAAATATGCTTAAAAAATCATGATATTTAAAATCACCCAAAAGGTTTTACTATTTTAGCAAAAGATTTAAGAGATATGAGTATCAAAAAGCACATTCCAAATATAGTTACCTTGGGTAATCTTTTTTGTGGAACATTAGCAACTATCTACGCTGTAGGTGGTCATTTTGAAATGACTGCATTATTTGTTGTATTAGGTATTTTCCTTGATTTTTTTGACGGCTTTTTTGCTAGGGTTTTAAAAGTTTCAGGTGAATTAGGAAAGCAATTAGATTCTTTAGCGGATATGGTAACCAGTGGTGTAGTTCCAGGCATTGTACTCTTTGTTTTATTAGGAAATAATCAACAAATACCATATGAAATAGATTCAGAATCTAAGTTCTCAATGGGGCTTCCTTTGCTAGGTCTACTTATTACATTATCAGCTTGTTATCGATTGGCTAAATTCAATTTAGATACTAGGCAATCTGAATCTTTTATTGGTTTACCAACACCAGCAATGAGTTTGTTTATCGTATCATTACCATTAGTTCAAATGCATTCTGATATTGACTTCGTGAAAGATTTAATTGGTAATAATTATTTTTTAATTGCAATTACAATTTTGTTTAGTTTTTTAATGAATTCAGAATTTCACTTGTTTTCATTAAAGTTTAAAAATTATGGTGTAAAAGAAAATTTATTTAAATATATTTTAATGTTATTTTCAATAATTTTATTGATAACTATTGAATACTTGGCAGTGCCAGTTATAATTATAAGTTATGTAATTTTATCAATGCTAAAGAATATGAAAAAGGCTTAAAAAACTTTTTTTCTTTTTAATTCAAAATCCTTTCCTAAATAGACTTTTCTAACTAATTCGTCTTTTGCTAGTTCTTCAGGAACTCCTTCTTTTAAAATTCCTCCTTGATACATTAAATACGTTCTATCTGTAATGGCTAAAGTTGCCTGAACATCATGATCTGTAATAAGTATTCCGATATTTCTATCTTTTAAATGTGCAACAATACTTTGAATGTCTTCAACAGCAATAGGATCTACTCCTGCAAAAGGTTCGTCTAATAATATAAACTTTGGGTCAGAGGCTAAGCAACGGGCAATTTCAGTTCTTCTTCGTTCTCCTCCAGATAACAAATCACCTCTATTTTTTCGAACATGGTTAATATTAAATTCTTCAATTAATGATTCTAATTTAATCTTTTGTTCTTTTTTTGATAAATCTGTAAATTGGAGAACAGACATTATATTGTCTTCTACAGATAGTTTTCTGAAAATAGATGCTTCTTGCGCTAAATAACCAATTCCTTTCTGAGCCCTCTTGTACATAGGGTAGCTAGTGATTTCTTCATCATTTAAAAATATTTTACCACTGTTAGGCTTAATCATTCCAACAATCATGTAAAAAGAGGTGGTTTTACCTGCTCCATTAGGGCCTAGTAATCCAACTATTTCCCCTTGTTTTACCTCCAAAGAAATATCCTTAACAACTTGGCGACCACTGTAGCTTTTAGCAATATTTTCTGCTCTTAAAATCATTATTTGATATATGGTTATTTGTTCTAAACTAATTTTTTATTACTTGTTAAAGTAATAATTTTTAAAAGTCTTAACATGTTCAGAATTGGAAAGATATAAAAATATCATTTAACTATTGTTTTCCAAAGCTTCCCAAAACTCATAAGCTCTTCTTAAATGTGGTATTACTATTGTACCTCCTACAAGAGTAGCAATAGATAAACTTTCCATTATTTCCTCTTTTGACACCCCTTCTTTAAAGCAGGTCTCTAAATGATAGGCAATACAATCATCACAACGTAAAACTGTTGAAGCAACTAAACCTAATAATTCCTTAGTCTTTACAGGTAAGTGTCCTTCTTTAAATGCATTGGTGTCTAAATTGAAAATTCGTTTAATAATTTTATTATCACCACTTAATATTTTATCATTCATAAGGGAACGATAATTGTTAAATTCCGAAACTTTATTTGTTGGCATTTTTTTGCTGTTTTTTGATCACTCTTTTAGACACTTTAATACTAATTTCGTATAGGATTAACACAGGTATAGCAACAATAATTTGACTAGCAACGTCTGGAGGTGTAATAATAGCTGCCAGTATTAATACTAAAACTAAAGCATGTTTTCTATAGCGTTTTAAAAATTCAGGAGATATGAGGCCAATTTTGGTTAAAAAATATACTATTACAGGCAATTCAAACATTATAGAAACTCCTAATAACATATTAGTTATTAAACCAATATGAGACTCCATTGTAAATTGATTGACTAATTTATCGCTTATTTGATATGTATATAGAAAATTTACAGAAATTGGAGCAATAACATAAAAGCTAAATAACACTCCTATGAAAAATAATAGTGATGCAGTAAAAATAAACCCTCTAGATTTTTTAATTTCATTACTGTGAAGACCTGGTGAAATAAATCTCCAAAATTCCCATAAAATATATGGAAATGAAACAATTGCTCCTAAAATGAATGAGGACCAAATAGAATTCATTAATTGTTGAGTTGGTTTTAAAACCTGAAGTGTGTTTGGGTAATCTAAAGTGCAAAAGTTACTATCTACTCCAAAAAATGAGAAAAAATCGCAGAATAATCTGTAGGTTATAAAATTTGGATCGATGTGAGCAAGAAGAAATTCATTGTAAACGAACTCTTGAACAGAAAAAAGACCGATTCCAACAATAAAAATTGAAGCAATACTTCTGACTAAGTGCCATCGAAGTTCTTCAAGGTGATTTAAAAATGACATTTCTTTTTCCTGAGTCATTGAAAAAATCTTTTTAATTAATGAACTTTATTTTTATCTAAATAAAAAAAAGTCTTATATTTAAGTAATTAAATTCTATGACAAATTTACTATAAAAATAAGAGACCACAACTATTCTATTCGTATTGTTTCCCAAATACACTAGCTTTAGAATGCTCAATAATATATAATGAATATATACCCACCTTTAAAAAAATATTTTGGTTTTTCTAAATTCAAAGGCTTACAAGAAGAAGTTATAAAAAGTATTCTACAAAAAAAGAACACCTTTGTGATTATGCCTACAGGAGGAGGTAAATCTCTTTGCTATCAGTTGCCTGCATTAATGAACTCTGGTACTGCTATAGTTATCTCTCCATTAATAGCTTTAATGAAAAATCAAGTAGATGCAATTCGAGGCATATCTGATCATGAAGGTGTGGCCCATGTATTAAATTCTTCTTTAAATAAATCTGAAGTTGCCCAAGTAAAAAGTGATATAGAAAATGGCATTACTAAACTTCTTTATGTAGCTCCAGAATCCTTAATCAAGGAGGAATATGTGAGTTTTTTAAAAAAACAGACAATTTCTTTTGTTGCTATAGATGAAGCACATTGTATTTCAGAATGGGGCCATGATTTTAGACCAGAATATCGAAATTTAAAACACATTATTAAACAAATTGACAATGTGCCTGTAATAGGTTTAACAGCAACTGCTACAGAAAAAGTTCAAGAAGATATTTTAAAAACCTTAGGAATAAGTGATGCTACAACTTTTAAAGCTTCTTTTAATAGACCAAATTTATTTTATGAGGTAAGGCCTAAAACTAAAGATGTTGAGAAAGATATCATAAGATTTGTAAAACAACGACAAGGAAAATCGGGAATCATTTATTGTTTAAGTAGAAAAAAGGTTGAAGAAATCTCTCAAGTCTTACAAGTAAACAATATTAAGGCTGTTCCTTATCACGCAGGATTAGATGCAAAAACTCGAGCTAGACACCAAGATATGTTTTTGATGGAAGATTGCGACGTTGTAGTTGCAACAATAGCATTTGGTATGGGCATAGATAAACCAGATGTTCGTTTTGTAATACATCATGATATTCCTAAAAGTTTGGAAAGTTATTATCAAGAAACTGGAAGAGCAGGTAGAGATGATGGAGAGGGCTATTGTTTAGCTTTTTATGCTTACAAAGATATTGAAAAGTTAGAGAAATTTATGGCCAGTAAACCCATTGCTGAACAAGAAATTGGACATGCATTACTTCAAGAGGTAGTTGGTTATGCCGAAACTTCAATGTCTCGAAGAAAATATTTATTACATTATTTTGGAGAATATTTTGATGAAATTAATGGTGATGGTGCTCAAATGGATGACAATACAAAAAATCCAAAGAAAAAACATGAAGCTAAAGAAAACGTGGTTAAATTATTATCAGTTGTCAGAGATACTAATGATAAATACAAATCTAAAGATATTGTAAATGCGATAATCGGTAAAGAAAATGCTTTATTAAACTCTCATAAAACTAATTTAAAACCTTTTTTTGGTTGTGGTAAAGAGAAAGATTCTTCATATTGGATGGCTCTTCTTAGACAGGTTTTAGTTGTAAATTTTATTCGGAAAGAAATTGAACAATATGGGGTTGTAAAACTTACTAAAAAAGGTGAAAGTTTTTTGTCTAGCCCAACCTCATTTATGATGACAGAAGATCATATTTACTCCCAAGAAGCTACAGAAGATATTATAACAAATGAGCCCAGTTCTGGGGCTTCAGCTGATGAGAAACTTGTTAGATTTTTAAAAGATTTACGAAAAAAAGTAGCCGTAAAGTATGGTGTTCCTCCTTTTGCAGTGTTTCAAGATCCCTCAATAGATGATATGGCTTTAAAATATCCTATAACTCTAGAGGAATTATCTAAAGTACATGGAGTAGGTGAAGGTAAGGCTAGAAAGTTTGGAAAAGAATTTATCAGTTTAATCTCCAAATATGTCGAAGATAATGGTGTAGTTCGACCTGATGATCTCATCGTAAAAAGTACAGGAGTAAATTCTGGATTAAAATTATATATCATTCAAAATACAGATAGAAAACTACCTTTATTTGACATCGCAAAATCCAAAGGATTAGAGATGGATCAATTAATTAAAGAAATGGAGGTAATCATTTTTTCTGGGACAAAATTAAATATAGATTATTCTTTAGATGATCTTTTAGATGAAGAGCAACAAGAAGATATCTACGAATATTTCATGGAAGCAAAATCCGATAATATTCAAGAAGCTTTAGATGAGTTTGATGGAGAATATGACGAAGAAGAACTTCGATTAATGAGAATTAAATTTATTAATGAAGTTGCTAACTAAAGTGTGAAAATAGTTAATAATATTCCAGCCATTATGGCTAAAAACTTATGTAAGTTAAAATTATGATTTTCTGAACTTTCAAATAATATTATTGTAGAAATATGTAAGAATACCCCAATAATAACTGCTGTAATTTCTGAGCTGTAGACTTCAAAAAACATAATTTTATCAGAAAGTAAAACCCCTAGAGGGCTCATTAGAGCAAATACAGTTAAAAATATTCCAATTGTTTTTTTTGAAAAATTACTATTTACTAGAAATATAGTTAAAATAATGGCTATTGGAATTTTATGAACTATGATGGCCCACAGTAAATTTTCTCCAGAGTGAATAATTGGGAACCCCTCTGAAAATGCATGTAAACATAGACTCACAAATAATAATCTCGGAAAAATTCTTCCGTTTGTATGGATATGAATATGACCGTGTTCCGCCCCCTTGAAAAAGATTCTAATACAGATTGTAAAATAACACCTGATAAGATACATACACCCATAATGTTATTATCTGACGAACCATTATAAACCTCGGGCAATAAATGTAAAATTGCAACCGATAAAAGATACGAACCACTAAAAGCCAACAGTAAACGAACAGTTTTTTTTGAAGGCTTTAAAATTAAAACTATTAATACGCCCAATAACACGGAGGCTAATAATAATAAATACGTCATCATGATACTACAAATATTAACCTTTCAGAGGTGTCTGTATTAAATTTAGATAAATGATAATCACCAAAAATATGATTAATTTTTAATCCAGCCTCTGAAAAATAAGATTCAAACTTTTCAAGAGTAATATATTTAACTCTTTCTAAAAATGAATGGTTTTTCCCTTTGTCTTTAAAAGTAATATGCTTTAAGATAAAACCATCTTTAATTTCTCGTTGTAAATTAAATGATATGCCATCAATAGTTTTAATTTCTTTCTTAACTAATTTTTTTTCAATGTTTACAACATTCAAAAAATCAAGAACTAATAACCCATTTTTATGTAAGCCATTATGTATGTTTTTTAACACTAAGATATCATCCTTGTCATTTTCAAAATATCCAAAACTTGTAAAAAGATTAAAGACCGCATCATATTTGACATCAAATGGTTTTCTCATATCTTTCATCATAAAATCTAGTGAGCTGTTTTCATATTTTTTGGCAGCTAGTATACTGTTTTTAGACAAGTCTGCACCGGTTACTTTATAGCCTAGAGAATTCAAATATATTGAATGCCTACCTTTTCCGCAGGGTAAGTCAAGTAAATGAGAGGATGATGGGATTTTTAAAAAATTAATAATATTTCTAATGAATAATTGGGCATCTTTATCATTTCTGTCTTTGTAAAGTGTATGATAATAAGAGGTATTAAACCAATCTGTAAACCAATCTGATTTATTCATATAAAAATAATGAGTACAAAAATAAACTTTTCTTTCAGAAATAATGTTTTAGAACAGGAATATAAATGAATTTATTTTTTTCTAATTTCTTATATCAGAAAAGAGTTATTAAAGTGTATTTTTGCAGCCTAACCTAGGAAATATGAATACTAATTTTAAAATGACGGCCACAACGCTTAAGGGTTTGGAAGGTGTTTTAGCTGAAGAACTAAAGAAACTTGGTGCCCAAGATATTAAAGAAGGTATAAGAAGTGTTACTTTTAGAGGTGACCAAGGTTTTTTATATAAAACTAATATAGCCTTAAGAACAGCAATTCGTATTTTAAAACCTATTAGAACTTGTAAAGTTTACGATGAGGAAGATTTGTATGAGGCCATTCAAAAAATTAAATGGGAGAAATATTTAGATGTTGAGGGGACTTTTGCAATTGGAGCTGTAGTGAATTCAAAAAATTTCACTAGTAACTCTCATTATATTGCCTTAAAATCTAAAGATGCAGTTGCTGATTACTATAGACATAAATACAGTAAAAGACCTAATGTAGATTTAGACTACCCTGATGTTAAAATTCATGTTCATATACAGAAAGATTGGTGTACTATATCTTTAGATTCTTCGGGAGATTCATTACATAAAAGAGGCTATAGGAGTGCTACCAATATAGCTCCCATTAATGAAGTTTTAGCAGCTGGTTTAGTCTTACTTTCTGGTTATACAGGTGATGAAAACTTTATAGATCCTATGTGTGGCTCTGGAACTATATTAATAGAAGCTTGCATGATAGCTTGTAAAATTCCTGCAAATATTAATAGAAAACAATTTGCTTTTGAACGTTGGAAAAATTATGATGAAGATCTTTATTTTACCATACAAGATGCACTTCTTAAAAAAATTACAAATTCTCATTTTAAAATTATGGGATTTGATAAAGCCCCCTCAGCAGTATCAAAGGCAAAACAAAATATAATCAATGCCAATTTAGATGAGTTTATAGGGGTTCACCACGTTAATTTTTTCAATTCTACCAAAGAGGTTTTTGGCAACACTACCATTTTATTTAATCCACCTTATGGGGAGCGTTTAAATATAGACGTAAATGAGTTCTATAAAAAAGTTGGAGATACTTTAAAACACAATTATCCAAACTCTACAGCTTGGATGATCACTTCAGATATGCAAGCTTTGAAACATGTAGGACTAAGGACATCTAAACGTATAGAACTAAAAAATGCTGATTTAGATTGTAAGTTTGTAAAATATGAATTGTATGAAGGAACTAGAAAAGCTTCCAAGTTGAATTCCTAAGTTTTTTCCATAGTTTCAATAAGTTTCTTTAGAGTTTTACTGGGTTTTAAATTGTTTTTTTCATCAGCACAATATTTTGCTAATGTTTCATACGCTTTTTTGTAAATCTTCTTTTTTGACAGTTTAGGATAAGATATAAGAGCTTTAGCCAAGGAAGCCATAAACATTGCAAATAATTCACCATCTCCTTTAGTTATTCTTATGAGCTTACCTGTGATAATAAATTTAAAATTTGTGCCATCAATCAATTCCTCTTTTGGACCTGACAACCAATAGTCCATATAAATTAAAGCTCTCCCTCTATTTGATTCTAAAGCATAACTGTTATCAATTCTTAGACGCGGTTTTGTTGGGGTTCTTAGAAGGTAGTCAGCGAGTTTTAAAATTTCAGGTTCTGCTTTTTTATAATCTTCTGTCGTCTCAAATCTATTTTTCTCAATGACACTAAAATCCTGGGCATTAGATTTAAAGAAAATTAAAAGAAATACAATTACTATTTTTTTCATTTAAATATTATTTTAGTATTAATTTCATTAATTCCTTAGGATTCTCTAGCATTAAAAAATGTCCTGTATTTTCCAACCAATATAATGTGTTGTTTGGAATTTCTTTTGAAAGTAATTCAGCAATAGCAACAACGGCAATAGGATCGTTTTTTGCCCAAATAATCTTAGTGGGTATTTGAGTTTTCTTTAAAGCACCAACCCACCGATTCCAATGCAAATATCGCTCATTAATGTATTGAGTTAGCTTATGTATGACTTTTCTTCCTCCGTTTAACTCAATTAATTTCCACATTTCTTTAAGCTCATTATCTGTTACTTTAGAGCTATCAAAATAAATGTTTTTCATGTTTTTTCTGAAAATGGGAAAGTTAGTGAGTTTGGCAACATACTTCCCTAAAATTTTATGTTTTAGCAATTTTTGAATGGTTCTTAATTGAGATAATTCGATATGTATACTACCATTAGTTATAATTAACTGTACGATTTCTATGTCCAATTCATTAGCATTGTAACGCGCTATAATCTCAGTAGCCACAGATGTTCCGTAATCATGTGCAAATAAGTATATTTTTTTTAACCCTAATTGACGCCATAATTCTAAGGCAATATCTGCTTGTTTAATTAATGAATAGTCAACATTTTTGGGTTTGTCAGAAAAACCAAAACCAAGGTGATCGTGTAAAATTACTCTGTAGTTTTTAGATAATTCAGGTAATACTTTATAGTAATCA
>Ga0209198_1002636_pt1 | contig 12277 bp, 10 predicted proteins | sample COGITO_mtgs_1105_2_FD_184804 | JGI IMG/M metagenome (GOLD analysis project Ga0209198, IMG submission 184804) | Pelagic marine microbial communities from North Sea - COGITO_mtgs_110519 (SPAdes) (version 2) | ecosystem: Environmental > Aquatic > Marine > Epipelagic ...
CTGATCTAGACTGTCTTGGATTGCGGCTATACCCGTGTCCAGAATCAGCACCATCAAAGGGTTGGTCGCCAATTGGAGCGGACCATGCAAAACCTCAGAGCTGGAATAGGCTTCGGCGTGCAGCGCGCAACATTCCTTTAGTTTTAACGCAACCTCTTGCGCGGCGCCATAGCCTGTATCTCGACCGATTACATACATATGACGCGCACGCAGGAATGCCGATTGCAAGGCACATACGCGTGGATGCTGCACCGAAAGATCTTTCAATTTATCAGCAGCAGCCCTTGATTTGAACGCATAACCGGGCTTCAATGCACCTAGCAGCGCCATGCCAGCCCCAATAGATCCAATGACCGACTTGGTGGCTGGGACAGCCAATTCAGGTCCAGCGCAAACCGATAGGGTCATGTTCGATTCCAATTCAACCGAGCTGTCTCGTTGGTTGGTAATTGCCACCACTGTTGCCCCTTGAGCTGAAGCGCCCTTAGCGGACAGGACAAGATCGTCGCTGGCCCCTGATTGGCTGATCACCAAGACGGTAACCTCTTCAAGCGAAACTCCTGCTCCAATTGAGAAAACAGACGGCGGCAAGGATGTGACAGGAACCCCCAGTTCGCGCATGAATTCATAAGACAGGATGTTGGCCACCGCATCTGAAGATCCACGCGCAATTGTATAGATTGCACGTGGCTTGCCCAAAACATCATTGTTAACCTGCTGGGTCGCGGCCTGCGCGAAAACGCCCATGCTTTGGGCAGCTTCTGCCGTCATAAAACGGCCTGGTGCTGTGTTTTCTGGTGTCATGATTTAATCCGTATTGATCAATTTTAGGCCATACTGAGACTGGTTCGTATCTGTCTGACAACACCGTCAAGTGGGTTGAATTCGAGGGCATTGTATAATCACAATTGTCCTGTCATCAAAGAACTCGTCCTCGGTTCCCCCTTTTACAGTCGCGTATTCACTAATTCTGTGGAAATCCTGTCTATCCGTTTCCTCAAAAGCCGCCTCCCAAGCCGCAACAGTTGGGTTGTCTGGTAATTTGGCGTACCCGTCGCTGAACACTTCGATGGTTTGCACGTCTTCTTTTGGTCGCCATGCGTCGACCCAATCACCAATTTGAGGCGTACCGTCAGCTAACACATCGTAGCAAAGCGAATTGCCAACTTCATTTGCAAAACGATACTGCATACAGATTCCGGCCGTAAGAAAATCTCTAACTATAGCACCTTCGTTTTGAAGGCTCAGCGCCACGATGGTCTCGGCGATGATATTGTCTGCTAGTTCGCGGCCCATAATTCGGTCTTTCACCGCATCATCAAAACCCAGAAAAATAACACGTCTAGCTGCCATCTCAGCAGAGTCTAGATCTGGCAGTCTCTTAGACAGGTCGTGGAAAAGTGCAACGCGAGCAAAAGTAGCGACATCATCGATTAGCTTTGTGTGCCTCAGTGTCTCTGAACCATTGATCCTTATGCCACTGTCACCAAGACAGAAAAATCTCCAATTTTCGCCACAGTCGATAGCTAAAGCAAGTGTCGTCGCGGGAAGAGGCGAGACAGAATGTTTTTCAAAACTTTTTGAATAGAGCGTGCTGAGTTTATTAACTAGTTCTCGAGCTGGCAGCTTGCGGTTCTCGGGAGGTGCTAGCAATTGTGCTACGCATTCTGCGGCATTCAATGCGGCCATCCGGCCCGCAGGCGTGCTGTTGATTACAGTTCCTTTCGCGTCGGTCGCACCGTCGAACAGGCCTATTGCGATACCTGGTAAAATAAACGGCACGTCGTCGCCTGGGCGATCAACTGCTCGGTATTTGCAACGTGAAAATGCTTCAATATTCATAGGTTATCCTAGATAAATGCGGAATTGCGGTTTTCGGCAAAGCGGAAGACTGCATAGACACAGGCTCCTGTGCTCAAAAGCAAAATTGTAGACAATGCCGCCGCCAGTCCGAATTCACCATCGAGAACCGCCACATAGACTTTAACGGGCATGGTAATTGTTCCAGCGTCGTAGAGGATCAGAGTCGATGAGAGTTCGTTGATAGCGGTGATGAAACTCATCAATGCGCCAACCACAATTCCAGGGAAAATAAGCGGTACGGTGATCTTTACAAATGCGCCAAGAGGTGTTGCGCCAAGATTTACAGCGGCCTCCTCTAGTGAAGGTTTGATTTGCCGTAAACTGGATGTTGTCGAGCGGACACCGTAAGGAAGCCGTCTAATAAAATAAATCATAACTAGGAGAACTGCGGGGCCAAAGAAGTTTGGCATCCCATTTCTAAACACGGTCACAAAGCCGATTGCCATGACAACACCCGGCACGAGGTAAGGCACCATCATTAGGAAGTCGATTGCCGCCGCCGCCTTGGTATCTCTTCGGACAATAACATAGCTTATTAGTCCCGAGGTGATCGTGATAAATGTCACCGCGATTATTGCGAAAAGAAAGCTGTTGTAGATAGCATCAGGCGCATCTCGCCAAATTCGATCATAGCTCTCCAAGCCAAACCCCCCAACAAAAACAGGGCCTTTCGTCTTCAGAAACGATGTATACACAACAACTGCCGATGGCAGCATAGCCAAAAACACAATGCCGTGGCTAAAAAAATGAACTGCTGCGTTCTTCCAACCCGATAACTTAACAGCGACCGGTAGATTTGTGAGAGAGCTGGCATAGCGACGATTAGCAAGAATTCTCCGTTGTGCAACCAGGGCAATCATTGAAATTGCCATCATCATAATCGACACCGTGACGGCCATGGTAGGGGGCCCACCCAACTCTGAGCGATAGGCCGATAAGGCAATTGTGGACAGTGTCCGAAATCCGCGGCCTAGAATGGCGGGCGTTCCAAAGTCAGCGATTGAAAGCACAAAGCAGATGATGGCTCCGGTGCTGACCGCTGGAAAAACAAGTGGGAGCGTTACCTTTACGAAGCGTTGCCAAGGGCTGCACCCTAGATTTTCTGCGGCGTCTTCAAAGGATTTATTGACCGCATTCAAGGCAGTTTGTGTCATTAGAAAAATGAAAGGGAAAAACTTTAACGAGAAGACAAGAATGATCCCGTGGGCACCGTAGATGGTGGGTATGTTAATGCCGATACCGCCAAAAAAGTTTGTGATGACCCCATTGGATCCCATCATCATGATCCAAGCGTAAGCACTGATGAACGGAGGGGATACTAGTACCAAAATAGCGAGAGTAGAGATGAGGGTCTTTCCTCTGATTATGAATCGTGTAGTGAAAAAGGCGAGTGGAATTCCAATTAGACAAGCTCCGAGTGTGCCGAGGGCTCCAACAAAAAGCGTGTTTTTCAAACCATTCAGATAATAGTTCCGGGTGAGGACTTCAATGAAGTTGCCAAGCGTCAGGCTGCCGGTATCTGGATCAACAAATCCCAATGTCAACACACGCAGGATTGGCAAAATGAGAAGAATGCAAAGTACGGCGACTATTGATATAGTAATCCATGTCCAGAAATCTGGCCTATGGCGTGGAAATGAGAAGGCCATCAAACACGCTCCCCAAGCTCGCTGTCTTTGAAAAAAGATAGGTTTTTTGTCTCAACACAGAACCAAGCCCGACTGTCTATTGGCAGCGCAATCACCTTGGAGTCAGATCGACCGACAGCCTTAAGTGCTTCACCATTATCCGTGGTAGCAAATATCTCCATTTCGCGGCCTACAAAGCTGACTTCTTTGATTTGGACCGGAATTGAGATTTCTGTATTCAATAAAGAAGACGGGTCCTCACCGACCTTGACCGATATGTCTTCTGGACGCAGTGCACAAACTACAGGATCAGCAGGATCTGCAGGCAGGTGTTGCGATACTGAACAACCGCAACATTTGAGAACAGACTCGCCTTTGAAATTTCCTACTTGGAGAAAATTGTTTGCACCAACAAAAGATGCAACAAATCGATTTGACGGACGCAAGTATATATCTAAAGGGGTAGCTGCTTGCTGTATGGTACCACCCTCCATGACACACACTACGTCTGACATCGCGAGGGCTTCTTCTTGGTCGTGCGTCACGTAAATTGTAGTAATACCAAGGTCACGCTGGATCCGGCGGAGTTCGCTACGCAGATCAACACGCAGTCTTGCGTCAAGATTGGAAAGAGGTTCGTCCATGAGCAAAACTTTGGGCCGCACTACAATGGCTCGTGCGAGCCCGACACGTTGTTGCTGACCGCCTGATAGTTCATGGGGCATTCGATCCACGAATTTACCGAGTTCAACAACTTCAAGGACCTCTTCTACTTGACGTGTGATTTCCTTTGCTGGAATGCGACGTTGTTTCAGTCCAAAAGCTACGTTGTCTCGCACACTTAAATGCGGGAATACTGCATAGTCTTGGAAAACCATTGCAACATCTCTTCGATGCGCTGGCAGATGCTCGATGAAACTACCGTCGATAGTAATTCGACCGGCTGATTGTTGATGAAACCCTGCGATTGTTCGCAGCAGAGTCGTCTTACCACAACCTGATGGCCCAAGGAGCGTGTAAAACGTACCTGACGGAATCGAGATGCTTATATCTGAGAGAGCAACGACGTCACCGTATAACTTGCGTAGCCCGGAAATTTCAACCGATGCCATTATCATTTCCTAACGATTTGAAGTTTTTTGGTGATGCTTGCCAATTATAGAGATGACAATCGGCAAGCGCTATTTTCGCTGCTACTCTATGTCGAGTACCAGATCCTCCCAAGCTGAGACGAGGGCCTTGCGGTTCTCAGCTGCCCAAGCACCGTCATAACCAACAGATGGAAGTTCACTAATCGCCTGAAGTGCAGGGTTTGATGCCACATCAGCGCGTACTGGCCGGCGGCCTTGTTCTGCCACAACAGTCTGCGCCTCTTTGGTCAACATGAAGTCTAAAAAGGCTTTGCCGTTGTCTGCGTTTGGTGCACCTGCAATCAAGGTCATAGCATCAGGGACAATGGCTGTCCCTTCGGATGGGTAGACAATCTGGACTGGACCACCACCTTCAACATAGCGCAATGCTGCATCCTCAAGGGTCACACCAATAGCGAGCTCGCCATCATTGACAAAACGTGGAACAGCACCGGAGCTGTCTGAAAGCACAAAGTTAGACAAAAGTCCTTTATAAACTTCCCAACCAGCCTCTTCGGTATCGTATGCCTGCAACACGGTTGCCAATTGAATATAGGAAGAACCCGAAGCATTCGCTTTTGCAGAAGACACTACGTCATCATATTTAGGATCCGCCAATTCTAACCAGCTTGTTGGAATTGGCAGACCATCTAGCTTATTTTCGTTTACTATAAACGCCATAACAACTGCTGTGAACGGGCTCCAAAGTTCGCTTGGCTTCATTCCCTCGGCAAGTGCATCGGTGCCAGCAGCTTCATATGTTTCAAAAAGAACCGGGTTAAAATCTATGACAGTGCCATCAACACTCCAGAGAACGTCCGCCACAGGATTATCAGCTTCTGCAGTCAACCTGTTAAGAAGATCACCAGAACCAGCTTTGATAATTTCGACTGTCGTGCCCGTTTGTGCTTCAAACATCGGTACAAGCGAATCAATAAAGTTCTGTGGAACGGCTGTATAGACCGTCACAGTCCCATCTGCATTGGCAGTAGTTGCCAACGCCGCCATGCAGGATGTCACCATACTAGCCATCAATAATTTCTTCATCTTTTCCTCCATTTAAGGTGAATATACCACCTTTTTTTCTGTTGTAAAAAATCTGTTAAACTGCAATTATTATATTGCATTATACAAATAAGTGCCAAACCCTCATGAGTTGTCAAGGAAAAACTAGACTACTAATTTTCAGATGGGACTGATAACTCAGTAAGAATGGTAAAGCAGTTAATATGGCAAAAAATTTAAACTTGGGATATAATTCCAGACGCATTATGGCGTCTATTCGCGCATCAGGCTCCCAATCGCGGGCTGATCTCGCTCGCAGTCTTGGCGTAAATCCAGCGACAGTGACGAGGTTGACTACCACAATGGTGGGTGATGGACTCCTTACCGAGGAGGTTGACCCAAGACGCCAAGGACTTAAGGGCTATCCCGCAAAAATTCTCAAGATAGAACCTACAGGCTTGTACTCGGCTGGCGTCTATTTGGATCCTGATCGGATTCGGACGTGTGTTATCAATGCAGCAGGGGAAATAATGGCGAATGATGAACTTGCGCTGCCTGATCGGTCTTTTCAATCAGTCATGTCAGCAGCAGCAAAAAGCGTCAAAGAACAAATCAACGATCTTGGACTTGACCAAAACCGTGTTGCAGGTTGCGGAGTAAGCTATCCCGGCCAGTACACAGAAGACTCTTTAAGAGTTCAACGTATCCAGCAATTTAAAGATTGGCCTAATGTCAGCATTGAACAAGATCTCCTCAAACCCTATTTCGGAATGCCGGTCAAACACACGAACGACGCTAAAGCGGCCTGCCTAGCGGAACTCTATCATGGTGTTTGCACTGATGTTGAAGACTTTTGCTACATCTGGCTCTCATATGGTATTGGTGGCGGCGCCGTCATTGGTGGAAACCTGCACCTGGGGCGCGTAAAGGGCGCAGGAGAATGGGGCGGCCTTTTTCCAAAATCCAACTCTCGCCCATCTGGTCAAGATTTGTTTGATACTCTGAAAGAGGCCTGTGTGCCGATTGGCAAGCTGAACGATATCGGACTGGAACATCTTAAAATGCCAATCGTTCATTCTTGGCGCGAGCGCGCCGCAAAGCAGATCCAGTGGCTGTGCCTTGTTATTGCGAGAACATTTGATCCCAAAACCATAGTAATCGGTGGAACGCTTCATCCACAAATTCTGGATGCGCTTGTTGAACATATGGTACAGGTAAGTTTACTTGGTGACGACTATCAACACTCCCTTCCAAATATAGTCCGTGCATCAAGGGATGACTTGCCAGAGCTTGGCGCTGCCGCGTTGCCCATACATGATGTCACCAATCCAACAGCATATGCAGGAAAAGCAAACAAGGGATGGTAAAAGTCCCAAGATACAGACTTTTCATACGGCCCTTTATCGTGAGAACGCCGGTGCAATAATCCCTCACTGAAGCGGCCAGATTGTCTGGTTGGCCGGACTCCGTCAGATTAAACTTGCTTGAAGCGGGCAGGGCTAATTTATAGCGCCTTCTAATGATAAAACACTCTCCATCTCGCTACTTTAAAACCAGCCCTGCAGTCATCCGAGTTGCAGTAATGTTGTATGTTCGTTTCCCGCTTTCTCTTCGTAATGTGGAGGATTTACTGCATGAACGGGGTATCGATGTGAGCCATGAAACAGTTCGATTTTGGTGGAACTGCTTCGGGCCAATGCTTCCCTTACCCCACCGCCAAACCTCCCCCACCGGACAACTGGACACCTCTATAGGGGGATGTCCGTGTCTGTCCGTCTGGATGGGGCTGGGCGCTGGGTTAGTTGACAGAGCGAAGGCCGCTCCTCATGCGGCGCATGTATCGCCGCCTGAGAGTCGCGTAATTCTCACAAGCAGATGAGCCAAAAACAATTTCTTAGTAAATAACACTATTTGGACCCATAGACGCTGCCGTTGGACATATCGAGGCGCTGCGGAATGAACGCTTTATTAGAATTGTATTGTGTATCCAACGCTTCCAATGACTGTTGTTGAGCTTGAATAAGTATCTTGCTGAAGGCCGAGATCAAAGTTCATGGACGAGCCGTTATCGAAGAACCTAGTGAGGCCAGATGTTACGAGCAACCTTGCATTGTTTTGTACGGCTGGAGCAGCGACAGATATACTAGTCATTCCGGGTATTTGGCTTGTACCCTCGATAGAAGCGTCATTACGCGAAAGATCAAAGTCTAAACCCAGCCCGTACCGTAGGGCGACGCTGGACGATAAGGCTGATCGCATCTTTACACCGACTGTTGCGGTAGTCGCGGCCTGTATGTGCTCAGAGTATGCGATTGGGAAGCTATTCGCCTGCTCAGTATAGGCGTCTCGAGTTGTTATGGCGCGCGTTAGGCGAAGATAGGGGGATACCTCTCGTCCACTCAGCAAGATATTGTTGCCGATTTCAAAGCTGGCTGCTTGGCTTGTAAGATTGGAATTTCCTGATGCAGCCTCTGTTCCCGTGAGGCTGCTGTCGCGGGCGATCGTTATATTCCCGCCACTTGTCGCAAAGGAAGCTCTCCACGTTAAGCTTGTGTTGCCGAGCGATGCTCCTCGGACAAAGCCGCCGAAGGCCTTCAATGTCCCATCAAATCCAAAACCACTTAGTGATGTGCCGTCGGTTCATAGAGCAGCAAAGCCGCCAACCGTTAGCTCGTTGGGAAGTGCTACTGCTGCGGTTATGCTTGCAATTGAAATGTTTGATGCGTTCTCGTTTGAAGATCGGGAGGCCATGATATTTATGGCTGTGGGCAATTTATTTGCGCTTTGCGGATCTGCGAAGAAGTTGAGGTGAACGGGCGGGGCGACTTCAATCTCTGTTTGCACAATAGCACTTATGCTACTGTTGACGGATGCGACGGCTGCTCCTTGTGCTGATGCATTCTGCACAATGCTTGTTTGAGTGTTCGTAGCGTCTAGCATTACACCGCCACCTCCATACATGAAAGCACGTAAAATATTACTACTGTCACGGGCATAACCCACTATGACAGAACCGTCTGATGACATAGCTGAAGCAGTGCTAAAACTAGTAGCCCATTCGCCCGAGCCCGGTGTCCCGACAACACCATCACCATCTGTATCTGCGATGTTGACCATGCCATTTGTGGCATCCCAACGAAAAGCACGGTCTGCAGTACCGTCATTGGCAGGCCCAGCTATGAAAGAGCCGTCGGACGAAATAGCGTCAGTATAACTGTTGCCTGTAGCCCATTCGCTGGCGCTTCCATCGATAACACCGTCACCATCTGTATCTGCGAGGTTGACCATGCCATTTGTGGCATCCCAACGAAAAGCACGGTCTGCAGTACCGTCATCGGCACGCCCAGCTATGAAAGAGCCGTCGGGCGAAATAGCGTCAGTATAACTGTTGCCTGTAGCCCATTCGCCGGCGGTTCCATCGATAGTGCCGTCACCGTTTGTATCTGCGATGATGATCATTTCCTCATCGGCCATAGCGACATTGGGCAAACCAGACAAAGCTGTCGTTCCTAGTAAAAGTACAAAGGTTGGCAGTATCTTTTTACTGTTATTAACGATCTTGGATTTATGCATGTGCGGTTTTCCGAATTGCTGTTTGGCGATCATTTGTTGTCGTTCCTGATGTGATGGTAAAGTCAGCAGCCATCACTGGCGTAGCTAAGGCGAGGCAGACCAAAGCAGATGTCCCAAGTAGGAAGGACTTACGGGGCTTTAAGTTCATCGTATTGGCTTGGGGCATAGGGTGCATGGCATCAGTCCTTGAAGACGAATTATCAAGGGTGCCGTTTACAATAGAATATGTCTCAGGATCAGTCTTTAATAATGAGAGTCAGAGTCTCAAATATGGGAACCTGTGTAATTATGAGTCCATACACCACTCTAAACATCAGCAGCTACAGATTTGGAGTACGGATGGTAAGCAACAGAATGTTCTGAGCCTGCTACAGGGTTAAGCCCATCAGACATACCAAGTGCATGAACAGGCCCGTATAGCTTGGGTTTTGTAGTTTCTTAAGCAGAGTTATAATTTCCACTAGGGGGTCATCCCAAAGTAATTACCACCAACAAGTAATGTTGCACAAAGTGTCCGACGCTTGCACCACTCAATGATGTCAGTCTGTCTCAGTAGGTCCTGCTCGTATGATCCTCGCTTTGAGACACCTGTCTCCACAGTATTTGTCGTAATATTGTCTCTTTAGCTTGCTCCGTAAGTGAGACAGTGTTAGATCTCATATAGATCTAAGCACCTAATGATTTGATAAGCCCCTAAACTAGGAGACGACACAATGTTAATCGGGTACGCCAGAACTAGTACCACAGATCAAGCCGCAGGGTTTGCAGTCCAACTGGTAGAACTGAACGCATATGGCTGTGGGCGGACGTACCAAGAGCAGGTATCCGCTGTTGCATCAAGGCATGAGTTAGAGACTGCCATTGATATGTTGCGTGAGGGTGACAAGCTGGTTGTAACCAAACTGGATCGCCTTGCCCGTAACGTCATGCATATGGGTGAGCTACTACAACAAATAGAGGCTAAAGGTGCTGGGCTAGTAATCTTGTCGTTAGGCAGTGAAACAGTCGATACATCTACCGCTACTGGCAAACTGATCCTGAACATGATGGTATCTGTAGCTCAGTTTGAACGTGAGATGATGAAAGAGCGTCAGGTGGAAGGTATCAAACGTGCGCAAGCCGAGGGTAAGTATAAGGGCCGTGTACCCACAGCTATGAGGCAAGCAGACAAGGTTAAGGCTTTGGTTGAGGCTGGTGTTACACGTGTACAAATCATGGAACAGCTAGGTATCAGCAAGGCCTCTTACTACAGGTGCTTACAGAGTGCAGCCTGAGGGCTAATTACAGCACTGTACAGAAACATCTTGGTGCAGTTCAAAGTGAGGAGACAGGCAAATGGGACCCTCCAGAATATAGGGGAACGATTCAGACCCAACGGGTATCCCATCCCATCGACAACATAAGAAATTACTTTTGGCTGGACCTTCGGTGTTGCTGATGGCGGAGATACTGGTCAGATGACAAGGTAAACGTCTCCAGCTATCCCCGCTCCGGTACTGGGACAACAGCAACACCGATGCAATGGTTAACGCCCTGTCAGTGTAATTCTTTATAGGTAAAAACAAATATTTAAACTGCCCTAAATGATCCGTTCCATGGTCGTTACTTTTTATGAAGTGAAGAACTGGACACTCGATCTTCGGACAACAAGAATGCTTCCACTGCTCACGGGATACCCTCCCGCGTGTCCTAATGCCTACAGGTATCCAAGAGCAGTGGAAGTGGTTTCATCACTACATTTGAATCACCGATGAGTAGCCGACAACTCATTCAAGTCGCACCTAGCTTTCCATACCACCATACACTCTGTTCATCTTTCGGTAGCAGCCCTTCTAGCGCGGTAGGCAGGGTGTTTGCGGCAACCTTCAGCTAATACTTGCAAGAGTTCTATCTGTCGCTGGGATTTGTCTTTGTCTGGGTTGTTCATGTCTGGGCTTCCTTTGTGTGATAAGGTTACTGACAGCACTGATTTAATCCGACTACTGTGAATAGGAAGCGAGTTCGTTGTTAGGCTTCTAGGATAGTGGTGCATTTATCCCTAGTACAAGACAAAGCCACTATCCTCCTTTTCATTTCTCACTTTGTCAAAATTAGAACTCATTACTTTCAGTACGTGACTTAAGTTCAGCAAGGTTGTCGTAGTATTCTTGTGGCAACTCTTTCCCTGTAAAGTTTCCAAGAGAATACTCACCAAACCCTTCAGCAATTTTGTCAAACACAGGTCTGATTAACTCTATTCGTTCAACGATGTATTGGTCCGTGATGCTGCCACCTGACTTATGGTTCATAGCCCTGCGGATGAGGTCGTAGTCCATACCAAGTAGTCTAGCATGAGTAGCAAACGTTCTTCTTAGGTCATGCAACGAAAAGTTAACTGCACTAGCTTTGTTGATGTGTTCAATCTGTTTCCTTGGGTCAGACCAATGGCTGTCAATTCTTCTGCTTGGGAACACCCAAGGCGTGTCATTGGTCTGTGACAGTAGTAATCTTTCAACAGGAAGCGACATAGGTACATAGTGGTCTATACCGTTCTTAGGGTCTCTAATGATGAAAACCTTGTTGTCGTAGTCTATGTCCTCATTCTGTAAGCCAAGCCCTTCTTTACGTCTTAGTCCGGTATAAAGAAGAAGAAGGACATAAGCGCAGCCTTGGTCTGTTACTCTATCTGGTTGCCACTTTGGGTGGGTGCGTAGGTCAAAGAAGTAACTCAGTAGCTTGTCAACTTTTGGTGCATCAAGGTAATCAACTCTAGGCTTTACGACTTGGCTGTATCTCTTGCCCTTAATTACATCAGTTACATTCTCGGTGATTAGTCGTTCACCCTGTACCTCATCAGCTTTGGCCCAATTCAATATGGCACTCAGATACCGATGCAGTTTTGTTGCTGATGCTTGGGACACTGTATCTCTAACGCGGACATAACGTTCCTCATAAGCCTTGCGCGTGATTGACCGAATGGGGTTGTCTAGCCAATCTGACAGGTACTTGGAGATGCAATTTCTGTAGTCATACTCAGACTTCAACTGTCGTGCTGAGAGGTAACTATCCATCATGTCCTTGAGTGTGACGCCGAGCGCC
>Ga0209198_1002659_pt1 | contig 12196 bp, 9 predicted proteins | sample COGITO_mtgs_1105_2_FD_184804 | JGI IMG/M metagenome (GOLD analysis project Ga0209198, IMG submission 184804) | Pelagic marine microbial communities from North Sea - COGITO_mtgs_110519 (SPAdes) (version 2) | ecosystem: Environmental > Aquatic > Marine > Epipelagic ...
CCACGTTGCTGAATTGATTTTCACCTTTGGTTTGGCGTTCCTGTTGCAGGAATTTGTGAAGCTGGTCTTCGGTCAGGACACCAAACCCTATGCCGTGCCCGAGGTGCTGCAAGGAACGCTCTTCACCGTGGGCGACCAACCCTTTGGCTCGTATCGCGCCTTTATGATCTTGGTTTCAATCTCGATTTTCATCGGCCTGTACCTGCTGCTCACACGGACGCGCGTCGGCATGATTATTCAAGCCGCATTGACCCACCCAAATACCGTATCGAACCTCGGCCACAACGTGCCGCTGATCTTTATGGCTGTGTTTGGCGTTGGTACAGCACTGGCCGCGTTGGCGGGTGTTATCGCGCTGCCGACCGATGCTCTGCAGCCTGGCTCCGCCGCACGTTTGGGGCCGATTATCTTCGTGATCATCGTTGTTGGTGGCCTAGGGTCACTGAACGGCGCACTGGTCGCCTCGATGATCATCGGCATTCTCACCACCATGTTTGATGCCAGCCAATTAAGCGTCTTTAGCGTGATGGAGGCGGTTGCCAACATGCTGGGCATCGAATGGTCCCTGCTGGAACGCCCAACCTATGAGCTGCGGCGTCTGATGATTGGTGATCTTATCATGATGTCGACAAAGCAAGTTGGGGCCCTGTTCCCGTACCTGCTGATGGTCCTCATCCTGATCTTCCGGCCTCAGGGTCTTCTCGGAAAGCGGGAGAGCTAAGATGACAACAACATCTGAACGCACCTACATCAACGCGCTCGACGTTCGCAAAAAGAACATTCGGTTTAACCCGGCGGGCCTGCCCGTCGGCATCCAAGTGTTCATGTTTGCGATGCTGGCTCTGATTCTGCTCGGTGGATACTTCAGCGGCGGTGAATTGGCCTTTGGCTTCTTACCCGTGCCAACCCACACGCTGCTGTCGCAGTCACTGGCCATCATCCTGTTTGCCATGTCCTACAACATGTTGTTGGGACAAGGGGGCATGCTGTCCTTTGGACACGCGGTCTACTATGGCTTCGGGGGATACGCGGTGGTCTATATGGCCTACTTCTTCGAGGCCCCCTTTGGGCTTCCGGGCTTCAATATGGCACCGTTTCTGCCTCTGTTTGGCGGTTTGATGGGGGTTATCCTCGCGGTCATCCTCGGCTCGTTCTCAACGCGCCGCGCCGGAACCGTGTTCGCCATGATCTCCTTGGGTCTGGGACAGCTCGCTTACTCGGCTGCTGCGGTATTCAAGAACTCGCTCGGCGGTGAAGACGGCAAGTCCTTCGCCCGCGATGAACACCCGTTCATCATTCCTTTCATCGGCGAAACGGACCTCTGGTTCTACAAGAACGATACGATCTACTTGATCATCGCTTTCTGGTTCCTGATTGCTGTGATCTTGATCTTCCTGTTCTCCCGTACACCAGCCGGACGTCTGTCCAATGCTGTGCGTGATAATGAAGAGCGGGTCGAGTTCATCGGCTACTCCATGCGATCGGTGCGTTACCTCGTCTTTATCGGCGCAGGCTTCTTCGCCGGTGTTGCCGGCGGCATGTCCGCGCTGGCGTTTGAGAGCACGACTCAGTCTGACCTCTCCAACTTCTACTCCGGCGTGGCGCTGATGGCCGTGTTTGTGGGCGGTGCTGGTTTCTTCATTGGGCCTATTCTGGGCGCACTGATTTACCAATTCTTCGCGCAAGTCCTGCCCTCAACGCTCTATGAGCTGTACCTCGGCATCATCTTCCTAGTGATGGTGATGTTTGCACCCCAAGGCGTGGCGGGCATCATCCTGATGCACATCGCCTTTGTGAAACGATGGCGAAAATTGCTCATACCGTACGGCGCAGCCATAATCGCAACGATGGTGGCGGTCTTTGGCTTGGTTGTGATCGCAGAAATGATGCACCACGTGCAAATTGCCGGTGCCAGCGACCCGAATGCACACCCGCTGGATTGGTTCTCGATCGACACCAGCTTGGCCTTTAACTGGATTTGGGCCGGTGCGGTCATGCTTGCTGGTTTGGTTGGATTGTACTTGATCCGCAAGCAGGTCAGTGAAGCCTGGGATCAAGCCCGTGAAACAGGAGATGCGTGATGAGTGAAGCACTCGTACAGCAAACCCAAGCGGCACCTCGGCCTTCGGGCAATGCCGCCATCGCGCTGCAGGGCGTGGAAAAAGCCTTTGGCCGGATCAAAGTCATTCATGGCGTTGATCTGGAAATCGAAAAGGGCGAACGCCACGCGATCATTGGTCCGAACGGCGCGGGGAAATCCACGCTGTTCCACCTGATCACCGGCAAGTACAGCAAGTCCAAAGGCAACGTTTTCGTCAACGGCGAAGACGTTACGCACATGCGTCCGTTCGAGATTTCTCGCATGGGCCTCTCGCGTTCGTTCCAGATCACCAACATTTTCGCGAACATGTCCGTGTTTGAGAACGTGCGCTGTGGTCTGCTGTGGGCTCGGGGCTACGGCTATTCATTCTGGCGGCTGCTGGGCTTTGAAAAAGCCCTAAACGACGAAGCTGCACAGATCGTCTACGACATCGGTCTGGAAGCCAGAATGCACACGCCAGCGGGGGTGTTGTCCTACGCAGAACAGCGCGCGTTGGAAATCGGCATTACGATTGCCGGTGACAACGACGTCATCATGCTCGACGAGCCAACCGCCGGAATGTCCTCTTCGGAAACCACGCAAATCGTTGGCCTGATCGAACGGGTGACCGAAGGCAAAACGCTGGTGATGGTTGAGCACGACATGTCGGTTGTCTTCAACCTCGCAGACCGGATTTCCGTGCTGGTGTATGGCGAGATCATTGCCTGCGACACACCAGAGAAAGTCCGCGAAAGCCGGGCCGTGCAAGAAGCCTACTTGGGCGCAGCATTGGAAGAGGAGCACTAGAATGGCACTTCTGAACGTCAACGACCTCAATGCCTACTACGGGAAGTCTCACATCCTTCAGGGCGTGAACATGACCATCGACGAAGGCGAGATTATCTCCTTGCTGGGTCGTAACGGTGTTGGTCGCTCAACGACTTGTAAGTCGATCATGGGTGAAGTTCCGCCCAAGGGTTCCATTACCTTTCGGGGTAAGGAAATCGCAGGCTTGGCGCCGCACCAGATCGCACAGTCCGGCATCGGCTACGTGCCGGAAAACCGTGACGTGTTCCCCGGTCTGACCGTGAAGCAGAACCTGAACCTTGGCGTTAAGCCCGGTCAGGGTGCATCGCGGTGGTCTGAGGAAGACTTCTTCGAACTGTTCCCCAACTTGCGGGAACGCCAAGACGTCGACGCAGCGGCCCTTTCCGGTGGTGAGCAGCAAATGCTGACCATGGCACGGACGCTGATGGGTGACCCGGATGTCGTCATGATTGACGAGCCGACCGAAGGCCTATCCCCGCAGATGTGCCAGCGCGTCGCCGACCTGCTCGAAGAAATCGCCCGTCGGAAGATTGCGATTTTGCTGGTGGAGCAAAAGCTGACCATCGCCATGAAGATCTCAACACGGGTTTACGTGATGGGTCATGGCCAGATTGTCTACGAAGGCACCCCGGACGAGCTGATGAGCAACGACGAGATTCGTCAGGAGTGGTTGGAGGTTTAAAACCCACCAACCGCACACAAGCGTCAAAGAAAATCCCCAGCACACGGTGTTGGGGATTTTTTTATGGCTTCTTCGACGATCCGTCGCACACTTCGCTTCGCGCTTTGGCTGTTCTCGCATATAGTCTGGCTATGTCCAGTTCCACCCACAATCGAGCCTTACTTCAGCCCCAACCCTATCGGGACATGGTGCGTTCGTTTCAGTGGAACATTCCTGAATTTTTCAACATTGGCGAAGCCGTCTCCGGCTATTGGGCCAAGCATGATCCCGATCGCCTCGCCATCATCGACGAGCGGGAAGACGGTTCTGTGCGCGAATGGTCGTTTCTTGCGCTGGATCGGCTTGCAAACCGTTTTGCCAACGCACTGGTTGCCAGCGGCGCGCGCGTGGGGGACCGGGTCGGCATCCACTTGCCCCAGCGCGTTGAAACCGCCGCCGCGCATTTGGGCGCGCTCAAAGCCGGGATGATCACCATTCCGCTGTTTGAGCTGTTTGCGCATGACGCCCTCACCTATCGCCTTCGTACCGCTGATGCGCGGGTGTTGATCACCAGCGAGACAGGCGCAGCAGCGGTCAATCGGGACAAGCTGCCAACCCTGTCCACTGTTGTCTCGATTGATGGACCCTCGGACCACGCGGTCAGTTGGAATGATTTTGTTTACCCTGCCAAAGACCAGTTCCGCGCCCACGCCACCCGTGCCGAAGACCGCGCCCTGATCATTTTCACCAGTGGGACAGAAGGTCCGCCCAAGGGCGCTGTTCACGCGCATCGCGTTCTGTTGGGGCATTTGCCGGGCGTTGAGATGCCGCAGAACTTCTTGCCACAGCCGGGCGATCGGCTTTGGACGCCTGCGGATTGGTCTTGGATTGGCGGATTGCTCGACGTGCTGCTGCCGGGTCTGTATCACGGGGTTCCCGTGGTCGCTCGGCGCTTTACCAAGTTTGATCCGGAACAAGCCTTTGACCTGCTCGCCCGCCATCATGTGCGGAACACCTTTCTGCCGCCCACGGCGCTCAAGATCATGGCCAAGGCCATCGATCGGCCTGTTCCCGGCGTAAACCTGCGCTCCGTTGGCAGTGGGGGCGAGCGTCTGGGCGCACCGCTGCAGGAATGGTCACAGGCCGTCTTTGGGCGTCCTGTCAACGAGTTCTACGGCCAAACTGAAGTCAATTTGGTCATCTCCAACTGTCACGAAATCATGGACATCAAGCCCGGCTTTATGGGCCGCTCGGTTCCCGGCCATTACGTCGCGATTGTGGATGACGAAGGCGTGGTCATGCCCGCTGGCGAGGTCGGCAATATTGCAGTTCGGCGGCCTGACCCCGTGCTGTTCCTCGAATACTATCGCCAGCCAGACAAAACCGCGGAAAAGTTCATCGGGGATTGGTGCATTCTGGGCGATCGTGGCCACCGCGACCGCGAGGGCTATTTCTGGTTCGAGGGCCGCAATGACGACGTCATTTCCTCGGCGGGCTATCGCATTGGCCCTTCTGAAATCGAAGAATGCCTCCAAACCCATGCGGCGGTGCACTTGTCCGGCGTGATTGGGCGGGAAGACTCGGACCGGGGCGAGATCATTGTCGCCTATGTTGTGCTGGCACAGGGGCATAAGGGCACGGATGCGCTGCGTCGTGCGTTGCAAGACCACGTCCGCGCCAATCTGGCCGCTCATGAATACCCGCGTGAAGTGGTTTTCATCGATGTCCTGCCGATGACGGTAACCGGCAAAATACAACGGTCCGTGCTGCGACAGGTGGATCAGCGCCGCGCGCGGTGAGCTGAACCCGTCCGGCTCAGCGCTGGATCAGGTCCAGACCGTCTAAAATCTGCTCACGCAGAGACACCAGTTCGGCGCGACTGTTGAAAAAGCTGAACTTCGTATCGACTACGGCTGTGATTTCGAAGGCATCCATGTCCGGCATCACCCATGCCGCAAAGCTCTCCGCGAAGTCTTCGGTTGGTGAGCTTCCCGCGTAGCTGTTGACGAAGTCCTCGGCGTGATCGTCGTACAACTCGCCCGTGCCAGCCCGGATAAAGGCCTCGTCGCCATAGCTGTCCCAGAACAGCATGAAGAACTCAAACATATGACCGCCGGGCTTGTAGCACGCATCGCCATCATAAATGCCGCGCTGTGATAAGCAGTTCTTTTCGGCCTGAATGGTAATCGCCTCATAGGCCGCGTCGGACACGCTCAGATCGTCGTAAGCCCGCTGCTGGGCGGGGTCATAAGAAACCTGCGTATCGTTCAACGAGAGAATGTGGGCGTATTCATGGACAATGGTCGAGAGCAGCTCGTCATAGACCTCGGGGTCGTCAAGATCGACGGCATCCAGATTCAGGCCGTATTCCCACGCCTGCCCCCGGTTATCCAGCGTCGCAACAAACGCCAAGGTGTCTGTGCGCCGGTCTTGCGCCAAAATCACGCGCTCAATGCGGATTTCGTCTTCATCGGGGATCAGCGCTTTGGAAATATCCCAAAGCTCACGATGCAGCTTCTTGTCCCGCACACGCGCCGGCGCTCTGACCACGGAACAACCAATCAGGCCGTCGCCCAGATCGCCATTTTTGGGCAAATAAACCATCGTTGCCACTTCGCGCTCATCAATGCCGCATTCGGCACCGGTTGAGGCAAACGTCACCAGTCCATCAGCGCTGGAGATCAAGTTATGCTGAAGGGTGATGGGCGTTCGGGCTGCGGAAGGAATCTGCGTGATGATGGGCAAATCCGAGCTTCCACACGCACTGAGCATCAGCATCGAGCCGAAAATAATTATGCGTCTCAGTATGTTAGCCACCCAGTATGCCTCAATCCACGAAGGTTATTCTTCATATGCGGATACCTTACAGGTGCAATTAGGCAAGAAAAAAGCGGCGTTCCCGTGTGGAAACGCCGCCTAAGCGAACATAATATGCCGTCGCGTGGCTTTACTGGTGCGCTGCCGCCCGTGGGTGCGCATCACGGTAGGTCTGGAGCAGGCGCTCGGTATCAACGTCCGTGTAACGCTGTGTCGTGGACAAAGCGGAATGACCCAACAGTTCCTGGATCGCGCGGAGATCCGCACCATTGCCCAGCAAATGCGTCGCGTAGGAATGGCGCAGCGCGTGTGGCGTGGTGCCTTCTGGCAGGTTCAAACGAACGCGCAGTTCCTGCAAACGCTTTTGAATCATCCGTGGGGACAAGCGACCACCGCGTGCGCCGCGGAACAGCTGCATGGTGGGGTCTTCAGCAAACGGACAGGCGTCGCGGTATTGCTGGATCGCATCTGCGACCGTGTTCAGGAATGGCACCTGACGCGCTTTGTTGCCCTTACCAATGATGGTCAGCGCGCCCGTTTCTTGGGCCCGTGCGATATCGTCGGTGTTCAGCTCCAGCGCTTCGGAAATACGCAGGCCGCAACCATAAAGCAGCATCAGAATAGCGCGGTCCCGCAGGTCGATCCAACGATCACCCGGGCGGCGTGTTTTGTCGTCTGCGAGGCTGTCAAACGCCTTGAACAGGTCCGTAACCTCGGAAATCGTCAGCGCCTTTGGAACGACGGTCGGCTGCTTGGGATTGCGGATCGAGAGAACAGCGTCGTTCTCCATGTAGCCTTGGCGTGCGGTCCAACGGAAGTATGAGCGGACAACAGACAGTGCGCGTGCGATGGACGCAGGCGACTTGCCGTCTTCGTTCTCATGGCTCAGCCAAGCGCGCATATCGCGGGCAGACAGGCTTTCGAAGTGGTCACGCGTGAGCGTTGCACCGACGTGCTCGCCCAAGAATTCGATAAACGCCCGCATGTCGCGCTGGTACGCGTCCATGGTGTGGCGGGAGGCGCGTCGCTCGCTTTCGAGCCACGAGACCCATTCCATAACCTTGGAATTGGTTTCGTTATCAACGCGGGAAAGGGTGTCGGCCAAACGCCGCTGCTCTGGGGTGCTCATAGTCTGTCAAATTCCCGGCTAAGTGCAGCACCGGCCGCGCTGCACAAGATTGAAATAAGGTCGTCGGCCTGGTCAGGCGAAAATGCGCCTGTTTCCGTGGTGCCAAAGGCAAGGACACCAGGTCGTCGTTGCATGCCAATACTCAAACGATAGAGGGCACACGATTGCACCTCGTCCGCGTTATCGACAAAAATGATGGCTTCCTGCCCCGCAATAGGGGAAAGAACTCGGTCGTAGTCGCCCATGAGGCGTTCGACAGACCCGGGGGTCAGTCGGCGGAATTGATCGACGTGAAATTCGCCAGTCTCATTCCGGTTCGCCTCGATCCCCAAAACAACAAAAGGCACTTGAAATTTCTGCCCATAGGTTTCGAGAATCGTGGAAACAACCGCAGGAATAGAAGACACGCGGATCAACTGCATCAAAACGGAACGCAGCTCGTCCAAGTGACTTTGGTTTTCCCGCCCAGCCCGAATCAGGCTGAGATGGTTGCTTTTTAAGGATTCATAACGACGACGAAAGGAATTCGCCTGCGCAGACGCAAAGTCCACCACGTTCGTCTTTGCATCCTCTGCCCCATCTGCTGTTTCCAGCAATTCAGGGTTTTCGGTCAAAAACGCAGGATTTTCCTTCAGGAAATCCCGGACAGCACTCGGCGAAATAGACGAGCTTACTGTTGACGCGGAGGGCAGCCCTACGGACGAGCCGTCGGTTATATTCCCTCGGTTATTCATCATGGGTGAAATATCCCATCACTTTATAAATACGACGGGCGAAAAGCCTGTCTTATTAATTGCATCGTAGAAACCGCTAAAAATAGGGGCAGTTCCCACTTTGAGTATCAACTTGGCAATTGCCTTGGATAAAATGATCCATTGCAACCGCTGTGCCGTACCCGCGTAATCACCACGTCATTTGTAAACATTTTACGCCTGACGTCGCGTATCCTCCCCCGAGGATGCCTTTTGTCCGTCTCTCTAGACCTAGAGGATGGACTGTCCCGCTCCGGCCCAATCGGCCATGAAATCATCCAAGCCCTTTGATGTCAGCGGGTGCTGGTACATGTCCCAAATCACCCGTGGCGGCAAAGTTCCTACGTCAGCACCCACTTCCGCAGCCCGCTCAACGTGGCGTGGATTGCGAATGGACGCGACCAGAATGTCAGTATTCAGCGTCGGGTAAGCGTCATAGACGTCCCGAATGCTCTCGATCAGTTCCATACCGTCCATGCCCATATCATCCAGACGCCCAACGAACGGCGAGATAAAGGTCGCGCCGGCTTTCGCAGCCAGCAGCGCTTGTGCAGCGGAGAAACAGAGGGTGACGTTGACCATCGTGCCCTGATCGGAAAGCGTCTTACAGGTGCGAAGGCCATCCACGGTCAGTGGAACCTTAACGGCGATGTTGCTCGCAATCGCAGCCAGCTTCTCGCCTTCCAGCATCATGGTGTCGTAATCGGTTGCCGTAACTTCAGCCGAAACAGGCCCGTCCACCATGGAAGCGATCTCTTTGGTCACTTCCAAAATGTTGCGGCCAGATTTGGCGATCAGAGAAGGGTTTGTTGTTACGCCGTCAACCATTCCGGTTACGAGCAGCTTCTCTAGTTCTGATACGTCAGCCGTATCTACGAAAAAGCGCATTTGATGCCTCGAAAATGTGATATTTAAATATGCGCCAAAATTGAGCGCCTGAAATATGCGTGCACACATAACAAATCAGCGGGATAATGAAATCATATAACTTCAAGTTCACCCTGTAAATTACTGCGATATAACGTTTCCGTTGCATGAACGACACACGAGTCCCGATTCTTTTACCCCTTCCGTTCCCTGGTCCGTTTGATTATGCGGTTCCGGAGGGAACATTTGTTGAACCCGGAACTGTGGTGCGAGTCCCCCTTGGGCCCCGAACCGCCCTTGGCGTGGTTTGGGATGCTTCTGATTCGGCCAACACCGTCGATGCATCCAAGTTAAAACCCATTAATCAGGTCTTACCCACTCGTCCGCTACCTGAGTTTCACCGCAAATTCATCGATTGGGTCGCGCGCTATAACCTGAGTGCGCCCGGTGCTGTCTTGCGGATGTCGCTCACAGCACCTGACGGATTATTGCCCCCGGCCTCTGAACGATGGGTCCGGCTTGGCTCGGATCAAACGCCGTCCAAAGGCTATCGCGCCACCCCGGCACGCACAAAAATCCTCGAAGCCTTGCGCGCTGCCCCAGAACACGCCATGCACCGCAAAGCCGTGGTGGAAGCCGCCGGCACGTCAACATCCGTGCTCGATGGTTTGGTCAAAACCGGTTTGGTGGAAACCTTCGAACGCAAGCCAAAGGGGCGCTGGCCCGTGCCAAGGCTGCGCCGCGAAACCTTCTCTCTTAACGATAAACAGCAGGATGCAGCGGATCAGCTGGTCGAGAGTCTGCCGGACGGGTTTTCTGTCTCTTTAATAGACGGCGTCACCGGATCCGGAAAAACGGAAGTTTATTTCGATGTCATTGACAGGTTACTAGGCGATCCTAAGCAAACCGGCCAAGTCCTCGTTATGCTGCCAGAAATCGCGCTCACGGGGCAATGGCTCAGCCGGTTTAAGCAGCGGTTCGGCTGCGCCCCGGCGCTGTGGCATTCCGACCTCACCCCCAAAATGCGCGCCGACACCTGGCGCGCCGTATCCGATGGTGAAGCCCGGATCGTCGTTGGTGCGCGTTCCGCCCTGTTCCTCCCCTTTCGCGAGCTGGACCTTATTGTTCTGGATGAAGAGCACGATGGCAGCTTCAAACAGGACGAAGGCGTCGTCTATCAAGCGCGCGATATGGCCGTCGTTCGCGCCCACATCGCCCAATGCCCCATTGTGCTGGCCAGCGCGACGCCGTCGCTTGAAACCGTCTTGAACACGGTTGAAGGGCGATACAAGCGGATGATCCTGCCCAGCCGTCACGGTGGCGCGGTCATGCCGGATGTCAGCCTGATCAACTTGCGCGAAGACAAGCCCGAGCGCGGCAGCTGGCTTTCACCGACGTTGATCGCAGCCGTCGAACGACGGTTGGAGGCGGGGCAGCAGTCGCTGCTGTTCCTCAACCGTCGGGGCTATGCGCCGCTGACGCTCTGCAACGCTTGCGGTCACCGTTATAAATGTCCCTCGTGCGAGGCTTGGCTGACGGAACATCGGCTGGCCAAGCGCCTCATGTGCCATCACTGCGGGTTCCAAACAAAAGCCAGCAGCAGTTGCACCGTTTGCGGCGAAGAAGAAAGCCTTGTCGCCTGTGGCCCCGGCGTGGAGCGCGTCGGCGAAGAAGCCGTCCGTCGCTTCCCTCACGCCCGCATCGCCATCGGCTCCTCTGACACCATGCAACGCACATCGGTGCGGGAGATGATCGAAGCGGTCGAGCGGGGTGATGTTGATATTCTCGTAGGCACCCAGATTCTGGCCAAAGGCTACCATTTCCCGAATCTCACACTGGTCGGTGTGGTGGATGCCGATCTCTCTTTATATGGTGGCGATGTCAGAGCGGGCGAAAAGACGTTCCAATTGCTGCACCAAGTCTCGGGGCGCGCCGGTCGTGGTGATGTGCGGGGCGAAGTGATGCTGCAAACCCACGAACCCGATCATCCGGTCATGCAAGCGCTGATTTCTGACGATCGAGACGCCTTTTATGAAACCGAGCTGGCCCAGCGTGAAATGATGGCGCTGCCGCCCTATGGCCGCTTAGCTGCCATTGTCTTGAGCGATCCTGAAGAAGACAGACTCGACAATTTTTGTCGGGAATTGGTGCAGAAGCAGCCTCGGGAAGACGCGGATCTCGAAGGCATCAAGGTTTTCGGCCCCGCCGCTGCGCCAATTTCCGTGATTCGCGGACGCCACCGCCGGCGTTTTCTGGTCCGGGGTGCGCCGGGGGTGCGGCTGCAACCGTTTATCAGCAAATGGCTGCGTGGCATCAAAACACCCGGCGCGCTGCGCCTGTCGGTCGATATTGATCCCTACTCGTTCCTCTAGCCCACGCGCCCCAAAATACGCTTGGCTTGCTTCAGGTGGGGTTGATCCAGCATTTGACCGTTTAAGGACGCCACGCCCGTGGTCGCCTCCGACATAATCGCCACAACCCGCTCCGCCCAAGCCACGGCTTCTGCTGTCGGCGTATGCGCAGTGTTGATGATGGCCAATTGGGCGGGATGGATGGCGGCTTGCGCGTCAAAGCCGTCTGCGGCCGCTTCTTCGGCCTCCCGCTGCAACCCGGCGGCATCCCGAAAATCGGCATAGACCGTATCAATCGCCAGCACGCCTGCCGCCTTTGCTGCCATCAGCGCCAAATTGCGCGCCAAGCGAAACGGTTGCGTGGGTTGACCGTCGTCAGCCCGGTTCCTCGACGCGCCAAGCTCGGCCGCCAGATCCTCCGCGCCCCACATCAACCCCAGCAATCGGGGGTGGTGCCAATCATCGCGGCTCAGCGCCTGAACGGCGGCGGGTGTTTCGCTGGCAATGGCGATGATGGAACACGCGGGGTCTGCGCCCGCCCGATCCATCAACCGGGCCAAGCGCTGCACGGCGCGTGCGCTGTTCGCCTTGGGCAGAATCACCCCATCAGGACGTCCGGCGAGCGCTGCGTCGAGATCGGCGGGGAGTCGGCCCGTATCAAAGGGATTCAGGCGAACAAACCGCTGCTTGCTGGTTTCCGCGTGCAAGGCT
>Ga0209198_1002676_pt1 | contig 12144 bp, 8 predicted proteins | sample COGITO_mtgs_1105_2_FD_184804 | JGI IMG/M metagenome (GOLD analysis project Ga0209198, IMG submission 184804) | Pelagic marine microbial communities from North Sea - COGITO_mtgs_110519 (SPAdes) (version 2) | ecosystem: Environmental > Aquatic > Marine > Epipelagic ...
AAACCGCGCCCGGCCATTGGGGCGAGGGAAACCCTCGCCAAAGACGACCGCCTGGCCGGGATCAGTTGGGCTCAATGATGGATAAGTAACAGTCTCGGTCTCAAGACGTTCCCATGTGATGTTGTCGAGGCTGGTCATGACCTGCTTCATCTCTGCAAAGACCTGGGAGACATCCGTGTACCCCCAGTCCAGCCCAAGGCGCTGCGCCAGATCAACTGTGATCGCCCAATCCTCACGCGCCTCACCTGGAGGGGCAACGGCGGGGCGGACGCGCTGAACTTGACGGTTCGTGTTCGAGACCGTTCCAGATTTTTCATACAGTGCCGACGCGGGCAGGATCACATCGGCAAAACAGGCGGTTTCAGTCAGAAAGATATCCTGCACCACCAGATGTTCGAGTTTGGCAAAAGCCTCGCGGGCGTGTTCGACATCTGGATCAGACATTGCCGGATTTTCGCCCTGAATATACATGCCCTTAATATTGCCTGCATAGGCTTCGTCCACGATCTCGGTCACGGTGAGGCCTCGCTTGTCCGACCATACCTCGTCCCTGCCCCATACGCTGAAAATGTCTTCGCGCACGGCAGCATCTTGGACCGAACGGTAGTCTGGCACGAACATCGGCACGAGGCCTGCATCAGACGCCCCCTGAACGTTGTTCTGCCCTCGCAGCGGGTGCAGCCCGGTGCCGGGCCGTCCGACGTGACCCGTCATCAGCGCCAGAGAAATCAGGCAGCGCGCATTGTCGGTGCCATGAATGTGCTGTGACACGCCCATGCCCCAAAAGATCATCCCGGCCTTAGCCCCCGCAAAGGTGCGCGCCACATCGCGGATCACGTCCGGCGCGATCCCGCAGATCGGCGCCATCGCCTCGGGCGTGAACCCTTTCAGGTGCGCTTTCTCCGCCGCCCAGTTTTCGGTGTAGGCTTGTATGTATTGCTGGTCAAAAAGGCCTTCCTCGACAATCACATGCATGATCGCGTTCAGCAGACTGACATCCGCTCCGGGGCGGAATTGCAGCATTTGGTAGGCAAAGCGTTTAAGCCCCTGCCCACGGGGGTCCATGACGATCAGCTTACCGCCGTTTTTGACGAACTGCTTGAAATAGGTCGCCGCGACCGGATGGTTTTCGACCGGGTTGGCCCCGATGATTATCGCAACGTCAGAATTTTCGATCTGGTTGAACGTGGCCGTCACTGCGCCAGAGCCTACGTTTTCAATCAACGCGGACACCGAAGATGCATGGCACAAACGTGTGCAGTGATCGACGTTGTTGTGCTTGAACCCTTGTCGGATCAGCTTTTGGAACAGATAAGCCTCTTCGTTGGTGCATTTCGCGCTGCCAAACCCTGCCACCGACTGCCCGCCGTGATCTTGGCGCAACTGTGACAAGCCGCCGGCGGCAGCAGTCATCGCCTCTTCCCATGTCGCTTCGCGGAAATGGGTGTGCACATTGCCAGGGTCCACGTTCAACCCCTTTGCAGGCGCATCACTGCGGCGGATGAGGGGTTTGGTCAAACGATGCTCGTGGTGGATATAGTCGAATCCGAAACGACCCTTTACGCACAAACGCCCTTCATTGGCTGGGCCATTGATGCCCTCGACATATTTGACTTTCCCGTCTTTGACTTTCAGCGAGACCTTGCAGCCCACGCCGCAGAACGGGCAAACGCTTTCGGTTTCACTGTCGAAGTCAGCGCTGTCCCCGACTTGCGCATCATCCACGACCGTTGACGGCATCAGCGCGCCGGTTGGGCATGCCTGAACACATTCACCGCAGGCGACACAGGTGCTTTCACCCATCGGATCTGCAAGGTCAAAGGTCGGGTAGGCGTCCTGCCCCCGCCCCGCCATGCCGATCACATCATTCACCTGAACCTCGCGACATGCGCGCACACAAAGCCCGCATTGAATACAGGCGTCCAAGTTCACACTCATCGCGACGTGACTATCATCAAGCAGCGGGATGCGACCCTTTTCAAGTTTGGGAAAGCGGCTGGCCTCGACGCCATTGGCATCGGCCATGTCCCACAGGTGGCTGGATTTATCATGCGCCACGTCGCGCGCGGGCTGGTCGGCGAGCAGCATCTCGACCACCATCTTGCGCGCATTGGTGGCGCGCGCGTCGTTCGTGGTCACCACCATGCCCTCGGCAGGCTCGCGAATGCAGGAGGCGGCCAGCGTGCGCTCGCCTTCGATCTCGACCATGCAAGCGCGGCAGTTGCCGTCCGGGCGATAGCCCGGCGCAGGCTTGTGGCACAGATGCGGGATCACAAGGCCGCGCCCATTGGCCACTTCCCATATCGTCATGCCCGACTGAGCTTCGACAGTTTTGCCATCCAGCGTGAATTTTATTATATCTGCCAAAGGCTTACACCTCATCCGAAAAATGTTTCATCGTCATCCGAATGGGGTTTGGTGCTGCTTGCCCAAGGCCGCAAATACTTGCGTCGCTCATGGCTTGGCAAAGCTCCTCCAGCAGCGGCCGGTCCCAGGTATCCACCTGCATCAGCTTCACCGCTTTCTCGCAGCCCACGCGGCAGGGCGTGCACTGGCCACAGCTTTCGTCCTCAAAGAACCGCAGCATATTGAGCGCGGCATCCCGCGCCTTGTCGTGATCTGACAGCACAACGACCGCCGCAGAGCCAATGAAGGTGCCCAACGGTTGCAGCGTGTCGAAATCCATCGGAACATCGTTGATCGAGGCTGGCAACAAGCCCGCAGAGGGTCCTCCCGGCTGGTAGGCCTTGAAGGTATGACCCTCCAGCATCCCACCCGCGGCGTCGATTAAATCCATGATCGTAGAACCCGCAGGTAGCAGATGCACACCCGGTGTTTTCACGCGGCCCGAAATCGAATAGCTGCGCAACCCTTTGCGCCCATTCTTTTCGGTAGACGACAGCACTTCAGGCCCTTCGCGCAAAATGCGTGCAACCCACAAAAGAGTCTCGACATTATGTACCAAAGTCGGGCGGCCGAAAATTCCAACTTGCGCGACAAAAGGCGGGCGATGTCTCGGCAGGCCACGTTTTCCTTCGATGCTTTCGATCATGGCACTCTCTTCGCCACAGATATAAGCGCCTGCACCGCGCCGCAGCTCAATGTAGCCCAGTTGAACAAGACCTTTGGCTTCAAGCGCTTTGATCTCTTCGGCCAGAATATGCAGGACGGCTGGGTATTCGTCGCGCATGTAGATATAACAGGTCTCCGCCTCGACGGCCCAAGCGGCGATCAGCATCCCCTCGAGAAACAGATGCGGTGTGCGCTCCAGATAATAGCGGTCCTTGAACGTGCCCGGTTCGCCCTCGTCGCCATTCACCGCCAGATATCGCAGTCCGGCGTTGGCGCGGACAAATCCCCATTTCTTACCCGATGGAAAACCGGCTCCGCCAAGCCCGCGCAAGCCGGACGACAGCACCGTTTCTTGGACCTGCTCCCAGTCTCCGCTGTCGCGCAAAGACTTCAGCAGCGCGTAGCCACCATCAGCAAGATAGGCGTCAAGGCCTTCGTAGCTTGGGATATCGGGATGGGTATGACCGGCAGCAATTGCAGCATTGACCCTTGCCGGCGTGGCGTGATCAATATGGTGATGGCCCAGTTCAAGCACTGGGGCGGTATCGCAGCGGCCCATGCAAGGGGCGCGCAGCACCCTGACTTTGGTTGGGTCCAACCCTTCTTCAAGGGCTGCCTTTAGCGCCTGCGCTCCGGCTATTTCACATGCAAGTGAATCGCACACCCGGATAGTCAACGCAGGTGGCGGCGTCTCGTCTTCTTTAACCACATCAAAATGGGCATAGAACGTCGCAACCTCAAAAACCTCGGCCATCGACAGGCGCATCTCTTCTGCCAAGGCCCGCAAATGGGCAGCAGAGAGGTGGCCATAGGCATCCTGAATCTTGTGCAAATGCTCGATCAAAAGATCGGCCCGTCGCGGCGCATCGCGCAAAAGTGCATTTACTTCGGCCAGCGCTGTATCGTCGAGCTGGCGACCTTTGGTCGTGTGACGGCCCTTGCCTGCTCCAGATTTCCAGACGCCTTTGCGGTCATCAAATGCCATGATAGTGCCCTCAGTAATATTTTCTTCATAGTCAATTTTTTTTCACAGCAGTCAACCCGTGAATCTTGAAACAGAAAAATGTCGAGACTGAAATTGAGCACCAGAGGCATCCGAATTCGCCTGAAAGCCATCCATCGCCGCTGCGGCGAACCAAAGTAAGTCGTCGAAAATGATGAATCGACACATTTTTTCAGCCAGCAACAACTGTGCGGCTCGACAATGCTTCCAGCGCATCGCCGGCGAGATGCGGTTTTTGTGGTCCGGTGTTGATGTGGCGTTGATGTGGTTTGCAAACGCAAAAACCCGACTGATTAGGTCGGGTTCTAAGCGTTTGATTTGGCGCTGTATTTTGGTTGCGGGAGTAGGATTTGAACCTACGACCTTCAGGTTATGAGTCTGGTGGCCCCACATCTGCTATCTGCGTTCTTCTGGCGGCAGAATAGACATCCTCAAAGAGCAAGAACCAGGAATCCAATAATTCCGTTCTAACGAAAATCATCTGATACGCCACATCCGATACCGCCCCTGCCCGGTCACCTCGCGGATAAGGCCTCGCGTTTCCATCCAGGCGAGGTTGCGCTGGACGGCGGCGCGGCTGGCACCGGTCAGGGTCTCGGCCATTGGAGCCGAGACGAGGGGCCATTCGGTCAGCACGGCGCGCAATACTGGTGGTGTCTTCCCAGAGAGCGTGGCCATCATAGTTTCCGCCCGCGCTGACCATGCCTGGATATCGTCGACGTGCCGCATCGCGGTCAGGCATGCTGTTTCCATTCCCTCGAGCCAACGCTCCAAGCGCTCGGCTGGTAGGCCACTGGCGCGCAGCCCCCCTGCCCCGCGTATAGCCAAAGGCGCAAAGGTGGCCCCCCCATTCGAATTCGGGCCTTCGCTGGCGGCAATGCGTGCGGCGGTAACCGCCGCTTCCATCCGGTCGCCCTGTTGCCCGAGGCCCGCAAGGCTCCAGAGGTGAAACCCCATGCAGGCGCGCGTGATCGGGTGCAGGTCGGCGGCTTGCGCCATCACGTCAAGCCAACCGCCGGCACGATCCGCGAATGGCTCGGCTTCATCCGCCATGTTTTCTGGGTCACAGCGATCGAGAAAGGCGGACAAGTCCACCTCTGGGCCGGGACCGCCTGTAAGACGCCGCACTGCCCATCCGACACGCGCGAGCGCCGCGGTGTCGTCCTGTACGCCGGACAAGCGCATAGACATCCAGAGCGCCAACCGATCCGGACCAATTCGGTCGCCCACAAACCAGCTGAGGTCTGCCGCCTCGATCAGCGCGAGCCTGTGCCGCCAGCCTTCCGGGCCACGGTGCAGGCGGTCATCCAGCGCGCCAATCCGGCCAGCCACACGGGCGAGATGGGCGGCATTGCCTGCCTCTGCCTTCCGCCAATCGTCGAGGACTGCGGTTTCACGCAGCTCTGCCCTCGGTCCGGGCGGCAGATAATCCGGCTCCACTTCCATCGGACCGGGCAGGAACCACAGGTCGTCCTCAGACGTCTCTTCAAGCCCCTCCGCATCCACTAGAGGATCATCAAAACTATCATACTGCGTAGTTACTTGAGGCTTCATATGTGCAAAATACGGCAGTTTTGCAGTTTACCCAAGTGTTTTTCTAGGGTGCGCCTGTACACCTTATATAGCACGCGCGCGCGGTGGTCTGCGAGATATCTCTGATCGCGCTCAGCGTATGAAAACCAAGGCGATTTTGATGAGCAGCACCACAGAGAGCGCCCTTGCATCTGTTTATAAACGGTCGTTTATTGGCGGTATATGAAACTGCAAAAGGCCTGTTTTGATGCCATTGATAGGCTACGCGCGCGTTTCAACCGAGGATCAGACCCCCCTGCCCCAGTCGCAGGCCCTGAAATCCGCGGGGTGCGCCGAGATCCATGAAGAACAGGCCTCGGGCGGCAATCGTGCGCGGCCGGTGCTTGCGCGGGTGTTGGAGCGCATCGGCAAGGGCGACACGCTGGTGGTTGTGCGTATCGACCGGTTGGCGCGTTCACTGTCGCATTTGCTGGAGGTGATTGAACGGCTGGAAGCCAAGGGCGCGTTCTTTCGGTCAATCCAGGACCCGATCGACACGGCATCGCCGCAGGGCAAGTTCACGCTGCAGGTTCTGGGTGCAGCCGCCGAGTTCGAGCGCGCCCTGATCCGTGAACGGACCAAGGCTGGGCTTGCCAGCGCACGAACAAAGGGGCGGGTCGGCGGAAACCCTGGCCTGCGCGCCCGGGATCCGGCTGCGCTACGCAAGGTCCGACTGGCGCGACAGGACGGATATATGGAACGCCTGAATGAAACTGCGCAGGACTGGGTGCCCCATGTGCGTCGGCTGCGCCCCGATCTGGCTTGGGAAGACGTGGTGCGCATCATCAACGGCCCCCTACCCGAGGCCCGGCGCTGGACGCAAAGCCGTCTGCTGCGCGCTGTGAACGCCTATGTCCGCGATGGGTTCCTCCCCGCGACCGTGCTTGATCGCGCGGGCCCGCGTGCGCGAGATGATCGCCTGCCCGCCATCGTCGCGGGTATTAAGGGCGCCGATCCCGACATTACGCTTCAGGCCATCTGCGCCCGCTTGGAGAACATGCGTGAGCGCACACCCCGCGGCCGGACAAGCTGGCAGCCATCATCAGTGAAGATGTTGCTGGAGCGGGCGAAGCGGCTTGGGATGCTATGAGTGAGTTTTGACGCTAAGCCTGTTCGTCACATCAGGCGACATCTCCAATTGAGTGGCAACTTTACCCGCTAAGCAGTTTATCCTTGCAAATCTTCCATCGTGTGGAGTAATTGCAAGGTATGTATAAGCGCCAAACTCATCACTTTGTGCAATCCGCGCTCGAGAGCCAAGCTGCTGTTGTCCTCCTCGGCCCCCGGCAGGTTGGGAAAACCACGCTCGCTCTAGACATCGCTTCGGAGCAACCATCGGTATACCTTGATCTAGAACGAGATGCGGACAGGCAGATCCTGACCGAACCGGATCTATATCTGGATGAACAGGCGGGAAAACTCGTCATCCTCGATGAGGTGCAGCAGATGCCTGGCCTCTTCAAGAGCCTGCGTGGTCAGATCGACCAGCGCAGGCGGGCCGGTTTTCGAGCGGGCCAGTTTCTGCTCTTGGGATCAGCCTCCAACGTCCTACTCCAACAGTCGGCAGAATCCCTTGCTGGACGTGTCAGGTATATCGAAATGCCCCCTCTACAGCTTACCGAGGTGGGGGCTGATCAGTTGAATGCGCTCTGGCTGCGTGGTGGCTTTCCTGACAGCTTCATGGCTTCAAGCGATCAAGCCAGCATGGATTGGCGTCTGGATTTTCTGCGTACATATCTGGAACGTGACATCCCTGCCCTCGGACCGCGTATTCCAGCCGCAACCTTGCGGCGCTTCTGGACAATGCTTGCGCATGTGCAAGGTGGTCTATTGAACGCTGCAGCCCTCGCCGAGGGGCTGGGCGTCTCCGGCCAAACGATTGGACGCTACCTCGATCTGCTCGTTGATCTCATGCTGGTGCGGCGACTGCAGCCCTGGCATGAGAATGTCGGCAAGCGTTTGGTGAAATCGCCAAAGGTTTATGTCCGCGACAGCGGGGTCGTGCATGCCCTGTTAAGCATTGGGACAATCGAGGGCTTGCTCGGGCACCCCGTCGTTGGCGGCAGTTGGGAGGGGTTCTGTATCGAGGCCCTTCTTGCCGCTGCACCAACCGGCACCGAACCCTTCTTCTATCGCACTTCTGCCGGAGCTGAACTTGACTTGGTCCTTCGCCTGCCTGGGGGCGACATCTGGGCCGTTGAGATCAAGCGCACGACTGCGCCAAAGGTCTCGCGCGGGTTCTATGTGGGCGCGGAAGACATCAAGGCCAGCCGGAAGCTGTTGATCTACGCCGGAGAGCATGACGTCCCCGTGGCCGAAGGCGTTCGTGCAATGCCTCTTGAGCAAGGGATCGGGCTGTTGAGAGCACTATAGCGCAACGCTTGTTGCGCGCGTGCACGAGAGTAAGGGGTCTACTTGTTTTGTTCAGTTTTAAGGACGCCGCGCATTTCCCTGTGGCATTTCTTCCGGTCCCCGCAGGTCTCCCAGTGCGTACCGGTTGCATGGAATGCACATCGCAGCGGCCGCCCCGTCTACAACGGCTGTGGCCCATCTTCCTCCCCTACCCTTCTATGCGGCGCTTCGCATCCAGCGTGGTCAGGCCTTGGTCAACCGCGCAGCTACCCTTCGGGCTGCATCAGTTTCACAAGCGCCGACAACGAAACCGCCAAAGGCTTCGGCTCAATCTCCATCTTGACCTCCGACCTGGAAATTACCATCGAACCCGTCGCGAGGTCGAACAGGACGGCCTTCGCGCAACGCGTCGCCGGACGCTCCCCGTGAGGCAAGCTGACCGAGTGCGGCGGCATCTAGAAGATTCAGAAAGGGGAGACCGGCGCTGGCTACTTCACGGTGAGCATCTGTGATCACGGCTTCAACGCAAACATGGGCAAAGCCACCAACTAGGACGGTCATCTCCTGGGGTCCGAAAGACGCGGCGTGAAACATGCATGGTTGATCGGCTTCGCTCTGGTTAGCCGACTTAAACTCCAATCTTGAACGCGTTCAAGATTGGAGTTTCTGGAGCCACTGAGCCTCAAAATAAGCGCCTGAAACCTATAGGCGCGTGGTATCTTTATCTTTTGCTCAGAACCGTGCTACCATTGAAGCAGAATCGAGTCGAACTCGGACCCAACCGAAGTCAGGGCTTATAAATGAGCGGTAGTTTAGAACAGTTTTTGACGGATCTGTCACGTGGGCTTGAGCGCACGATGGTGGCAGTGAACAAGGAACTCACCTTGCGTCAGCGCATCAAGCGAACCTGGTCCATGCGCCAGTGCGCTAGGTTTCTCAATGTGAGTATTCAGTATCTGACCAAGTTCGCCAATTCGAGCGATGACTTTCCCGCAGGAGAATATGTTGGAAGAGAGCGTGTTTTCACGCTTTCAGAATTGATGCACATGCGGGCCCTTCTGGCAGCCTCGGCAAAGCGGCCGTACGACTACCTGGCCTGGCGGAAGCCTGACGCACCTTTGCCCGTCATCTCGTTTGCAAGCCAGAAAGGCGGGACCGCCAAAAGTCTGAGCGCCGCGCATTTTGCCCAGTATCTCAGCTTGCACTACGGCATGCGTGTCGGTGTCATGGATGCTGACCCGCAAAGTACAATAACGCTCTACTTCGTCGGGGGAGAGGGCCTTCCCCAAATGCCCGACGAAAACACCGCCTCCATGGTGGACTTTGCTGGACTCTTTCAGTCGGAAGACGCGCCATATACCGACCATGATGCGCAAACGCTCGACAGCTTCCTTCTCAAGACCTCCTGGCCAGGCCTGCGCCTGCTTCCAGCTCACGGCGAAACATCCGAGGGTGAGATCCAGATTGCGCGGCTTGTCCGCGAAGCCCCCGCAGGAAAGAGCTTTTACCGCTACCTACGCGATGCCATCGACCGCTGGAAAGCGGGCCACCCACCGAAAACGCTACCCAACGAATTGGTAGTCGACGGCAAGGTCGACCAGGAGCGGCTCGACACCGCTCTAACGGAGACGCTGGATGTCATCATCATCGACTATCAACCCGCGCTCACACTGTTCCAGTTGAATAACGTGATTGCGTCGACTTCGCTGGTCATACCGCAAACCATGAAGGGGTTCGACATCGCGACGTTGTCGACCTTTGTGACTGGCCTGCTTGGGATGCTTCAGCACATCCTGGCCCATGAAAGGATCGAGATCGGAACCGGTGCGAACATGCTGTTGCCAACGATCGTTCAACGGTCCAATGCGCAGGATCTTAACCACATCGGAAACCTGCTAGAACATTGCCCCACGGAGATTCTGCCCGTGTTTTATCTGCGTTCCGACGCGATCTCGAACGCGTCGGACGTCTATCAGTCCGTATACGAATACGAGCCGGACACGCCGGGAAAGCGCAAGGGGATCAACCGGTTCATCACGAATGCCGATGCCGTGAACGACGCCATAATATCGCGACTCTGGCCAGGACTCGAACGTGGCTACGCCAATACTTGGATGGACGAATTCTATGAAGATGACGGCGAGGGTGAAGCATGAAACGCAGTATTCCAAGGTCGCTGGTCAGCAAGGCCGCCAATCTCGATACAAACAAGGGACGTGTGAGCGGTTCCGAAGGCAGGACAGAATTGAGTGATGCTGTTTCGACTCCTTTCAAGGGGGCCGGCAGTGCCTGGAAATCAGGAGCGCTTGCGCAGTCGCAAGCTGCAGTAGAGCGAAGCAGAGCCGAGCTTTGTTTGGATATCCTCAACGGTCGCCACGAGATAAGCCTGTCGCCAGATCAAATCTCCGATCCGATGGGAACCGACCGCCGACAAGACTGGATGTCCCAGGAAGCCTTCAGGTCTTTGGTAAACAGCATCGCTTCGAACGGGCAGGACACGCCCATTCTAGTGTGGCCGGAGGATCCGGATTGGCAGCCGGATCCGTTGGACCCGTCGAATATCGCGGGGGTTCCATTCGTGATGCTGACAGGACGCCGCCGACTGGCTGCCGCGTCAGAGCTCGGTGTACCCCTTCGTGCAATCCTTGCCCCGCCTGACGCGCGAAACGCTGAGAACAGCAAGTTTGAGATGTTGTTTCTGCGGTTTCGCGAGAATGAGGAGCGCGAGAATCTCAGCCCTTTTGAGCGATTGGTTTCGATTGGTGAAATGTATGAGACGCTGGCTTCTGGCGAAGAGAAACTGACAGCTGTGGCCTTCGCCAAGAAAATTGGTGTGCATGAGAGCCTAGTTTCGCGAGCACGGTCCGTTTTCGCTGCGCACGATCAAATCTTGAACACGTTCAAGAACGTCTACGACATGAGCTTTCGCGATTTACAGGGTGCCTTAGCGAGCTTGGAGAGAACGGACAAAGCCAAGCCAAAACCAAAGAAAAAACCCCGAAAACTCACCGTAAAGCGCAAGGTGGGCAACCGAAATCTTTCGGTCACTTCCGTCGATGGAAACCTATCAATCAAGGTTGCAGGAGTGCCGATTGACCAAGAGCGTCTCGAAAAGCTTGGAGACTTAGTCGCAAGCTATTTGAACGTCGAAGACACGGAGAAGGATACCGACTGAAGACAGCGTTGGTGAGATGTTCTTCAGAACGATGAGGCAAGGAGCAAAAAAGGAACGACAAGTGAATTAACGGCAAAAGAAAAGCCCCCAAGCGGTGTGGCCTGAGAGCTGATCTTAATGGTTTGGTCGCCTTCAAGATAAGTCCCACAGGATTCACTGTCAACGACGAACGCTTCTGAGCGAACGGCTTTCTTTTGCCTCCACATAACCGGAGGTGAGATACAGGCATGAAACATACAGGTTGGCGCAAGCCGACACCGGGTCTTGGGGTTGCTGAGCAGCTTGCCCAAGCCGGTGAACGGATAGCAGTACCCAAGACGCGGGCATTTGTCGCGCTCAAGCGCGTTGGAGCGCATATCGGTCTGAAGGCCGGCGACATGATGCTCCTCGATACACTGGGGGCCTTCACGCAGGCCCAGGACTGGGAGGAGGGGCAGCGCCCGATCGTCTGGGCCTCTAACGCCTATCTGATGGAACAGACCGGCTTCTCTCTGTCGGCACTCAAGCGTCATGCGCGGCGTCTGGCAGAGATCGGTGTGATCTCTTTCCAGGATAGCCCGAATGGCAAACGGTGGGGCCGCAGAGACGCTGAGGGGCGTATCGTCGAGGCCTACGGCTTCGATCTGTCGCCGCTTTCGGCTCGAGTCGAGGAGTTTGAAGATCTGCAGGCCGAGTTGCAGGCCGAGCGCGAGCTCTGCCAGCGCTTGAAGCGTCAGATCACGGTTGCGCGCCGGATGATCCGCGCGCGGATCGAGGCGGCGGTAAGCGGCGCGTTGCGCGGGCCCTGGACGCAATTCACGGGTCTCTTCGAGGAGCTTCTGGACCGACTTCCGCGCCGCCATCAAGCCTCTGAACAACTGGAGCGACTACTGGCGTGGTTCAAGGAACTTCAGGAACGAGTCGAGGCGGCCTATCTCAAGGCGACTGGTGCGATAAACCCTGTGGAAAACACCGGCAAAAATGACGCCCA
>Ga0209198_1002691_pt1 | contig 12088 bp, 9 predicted proteins | sample COGITO_mtgs_1105_2_FD_184804 | JGI IMG/M metagenome (GOLD analysis project Ga0209198, IMG submission 184804) | Pelagic marine microbial communities from North Sea - COGITO_mtgs_110519 (SPAdes) (version 2) | ecosystem: Environmental > Aquatic > Marine > Epipelagic ...
ACCCATTTGCTCACAAATCAAAACGAAGGCGGTGAATAACTTTCTTAATAAAATGTGCGCAACTTAAACCTCTGTAGCTCAAGCTATTAAACTAAACTTCAACTACTCCCAAACAATAAAAGCTCAATCGCAGTTGACGAAGAGAATTCCTTATTTCTAAAGTTAAGTTGTCCAAGGGAGTTTTGGGGTAGGCTTTCTTGGTTTTTAGGCCCGTTCTTGGCAACAAGGACGGGCCGCTTTTTTTTAGAAATCAATCGCTAAAAATTCGCCTATGGTTACTAAATTCTATGTCAGATAGTACAGAAATAGTATGGTTTATCAACTTTTGGTATTGTAATGACAGGGAATGATATCAATTTATAAATATGAAGCTTTTATTAATTATAACCTTTTCGATTCTTTATTCACTGGCCTCATTTTCCTACGGAAAATCCAGACAAAAATTAGTCTGGGCAGACGAATTTAACGGAGATTCCCTAGACTATTCAAAATGGGGCGTTGAGGAAAATGCCTATGGTGGTGGTAATAACGAACAACAAATTTATCGATGGGATAAGAAAAACCTTCGGGTAGAAAATGGAAATCTCGTCATAGAGGCTCACAAAGACAATCCCAATGTGGCTGGAACCACTCGCCCCTACTCTTCTGCTCGAATCAGAAGTAAACATAGAGGGGACTGGAAATACTGCCGCGTGGATGTACGGGCAAAATTGCCGATTGGAAAAGGTATGTGGCCTGCTATTTGGATGCTTCCGACTGATGAAAAGTATGGCGGTTGGGCCTCAAGTGGAGAAATTGATATTATGGAACTCGTTGGTCACGAACCTTCCACTTATCATGGAACACTTCATTACGGAGGTGGGTGGCCCAAAAACCAACATGCTGGTAAGGAATTCAAACTTGCCAAAGGCACATTTGCGGATGAATTTCACATTTTCTCGATTTTTTGGGAGAAAGGAAAAATCATTTGGGGGATTGATGGAAAGCCATGGCAAACTCAGGAAAAATGGCATTCGGAAAAGGGTACCTTTCCCGCTCCCTTCGATCAGCGGTTTCATCTTTTGATCAACCTTGCTGTTGGAGGACGCTGGCCCGGTAACCCGGACACTAAAACAAAGTTTCCTGCAAAAATGCTGGTCGACTATGTCCGAGTATATCAGAATGAAAAATAATTATTATGCATGCGAGAAGAAACGATACCAGTGCTTTACAGGATAAGCTTCTTTAAAGCTGTTCCTCTAGCGCGATCAAATGTTTGACTAACTGTGCCATGCCCAAGGGCGGAATTGACTCCCCGATTACCTCACGGATGAGCTTTATTGAAAAGTTGTCACTTTCCTTCATTCTCCCATAACGGATTCCCTCAAATGAAAACTTTTTGTTCCACAGCGCATGATCCAAAGTGGATAAAATAAGAATTTCCCGAAGAGAAAGTACACGGTTCTGATCGGGGTGGCCTTTCATATCACTCGAAATCACCCCGCTGTTCATAGTTAATGTACTGGCCGGACTATCCCACCTCATTCTGCGATAGCTGGTTCGAAAGCCCTTGATGAGCCTCGCTTTCCCCTTATTTAGAAGGACTGGTCGAGGTAAAGTATGACCACATTTTTCACAGGCAACCGATTCCTCCTGTTCGTTATTATGCTTACATTGAATGCAGCTGAGATTATCGAAAGCACTTTTCCCCTCCGGGGTGTGTTTCATCCAGAAATACTGATTTTCATTCCAACGCGGAATACAATGGTATGGATCTTTAGAATCCTGAAGCAAACCGAGTGAATCTAATTGGGGCAGCCGACCAATCGCATCACTTAAACTGACAGGAGCATGGCCGTTTTTCTCCCCATGAGTGGCGACTGGGTGAAACGGGCTTATTTGTTTGGAAAATACATCCCCTACCGGAGGGCAAGACTCTAAGACCTCCGGAATACGACAACCGATGGTGATTAATCGTTCCCGATGATGGGGCACTCCATAGGAAGAAAAATTCAAAACATTAGACCTTATCGAATATCCCAAAGGGGTTAAACGCCTGGATAAACAAGCTAGAATATTTTCAGGTTTATCATGCTCGTTACGGATAATTGTATTTTGCATCCTTCGAACATTTTCGAGGATAAACCAATCGGGTTGCAGCTTTTCGAGGACTGAAATACCAGGCAATATCAGTCGATTCCTTTCATCCTCTCTGGGTCGGACACCCGAGCGAATTGAAGATGATATTCTCCCTGCCCCATTCGCTGACATACCCTGGCAGGGTGGAGAAAGAGTAATCAGCCAAGGTCTTTTTCCATTCAATTCTTTGTTAAAGAAATTGATGTACTCCTGCTGTAACTCCCATATATCACCTTCAAAAACCTCAGTCGCAGGAAAATTCTTTCTAATTAACTGTGCTCGGGATGGAAGGATTTCAGCCGCAGCTAAAACTGGTATTGCACACCCCCACTCTACTCCAACATCTCCCACTCCTCCTCCAGAAAAGAGGGATCCTGAAACTCGAACAGAGCGGGTGGTTCGGAAAGTATTCATGCCAATATTTTAGCTATCTTAAACCATCATCTTGGTCAACGAACCACTCTGTAAGGAATGAAAAAAATCACTCCCATACAATAGAACTTCCTATATTATGTTTACCCAAACCACATATTTTGAATGGACATTGAACAAACAGTGGCCCAATTCTATTTATTTACACATGAAACGATTTATTCCTATTTTATTATGCCTGTCTCTTGGGGGACAGATTTTTGCTCACGACCCGGCGACCGAAATGACAACGGCCGCTCACAATTTCCTTAATTCTTTGGAAGAAGGGCAAAAAAAGAAAGCACATTTCCCCTTCTCTGATAATGAGAGAGAAAACTGGCATTTCTTTCCGGGAAGTTTTGTAAAACCGAACGGACGAATGGGATTATCCGTAAAAGAGATGTCTTCTCCTCAGAGAACCTTAGCACAGACTCTTCTTTCTTCCGCCCTGAGCCATCGTGGACAGATTGAAGCATCTACCGTTATTCTCCTCGAACAAATTCTCTATGAAAATGAAGGACGGGAAATGAGAAACCCAGACCTTTATCATTATGCAATCTTTGGTCAGCCAAATAAAGCCGGCACCTGGGGGTGGCGCTTTGAAGGACACCATTTATCGCTTAATTTCTCCTTGGTGAATGGTAGGATTTTTTCCGTCACTCCAAGTTTCTGGGGAGCTAGTCCAGCGAAGGTAACAGAAGGAAAACATGCCGGAATGCGCGTTCTTGCCGAGGAGGAGACAACCGCGTTCAAGTTCTTCAAATCTCTCTCCCCTCCCCAAAAAAAAATGGCGATTCTTTCTGGCAAAGCTCCTCGTGAAATCTATTCCGGTCAGGACAACACAGTAGACTGGTCAACATTCGTGCCGGCTCAGGGTCTTCCTATTACTAAGATGAATCCCCGTCAAAAAGGGTGGCTACAAGAAGTAATCGCAGTGTATTCAGCAAAACATCGCCCCCAGGTAGTTAAACAAATAAACCAAAATAAACCTCTCCTTCACCCCACTGAAACCTTTTTTGCATGGGCGGGCGGGCTGACCCCTGAAACAGGTCACTACTACCGCATACAAACACCGGATTTCCTGTTCGAATACGCCAATACTCAAAATAATGTGAATCATGTTCATGCGGTATGGAGAGACTTTAAAGGAGATTTTGGAAGAGACCTCTTAGCGGAACACTACACCCAAGATCATTCGAAGCAAAAGGGTTGGGTCAGCATGTTTGACGGAAAAACTCTCAAAGGCTGGAAGCCAAACGAAAATGAGGAATCATTCTCCGTAAAGAATGGGTGCATCGTGGCCAATGCACCGGGGCGTTGCCATCTTTTTTATCAGACTAAAAAGCCGTTCAAAAACTTTGAATTCAAGGCCGAGGTTATGACTCTACCGCATTCCAATGCAGGCGTGTATTTCCATACTCGCTTCCAGGAGGACGGTTGGCCAAAAGCGGGTTTTGAATGCCAAATAAATAATACCTATCACGACCCCAAAAAGACAGCCAGTATTTATGGCGTACAAGATTGCCTGGAAGCTCCGGCACGGGATGACGAATGGTTTACCCTTTACATAAAAGTGGATGGCAAACATGTAATCACAAAGGTAAATGATCAAGTAATCTCCGATTGGAACCAACCGGAGGACTGGAAAAAAAGTGGGGACTTTGAAAGGGTATTAGGAGAAGGAACATTTGCACTTCAGGGACACGATCCCGGAAGCACAGTCCTTTTTCGTAATCTTTTCGTGAAAAGACTTCCCGCTCAATAGCCTATTCAATGAAACCCTTTTTTCTTGGTTCTCTGATTCTTCCCCTACTAGCATATGCCCAGTCATGGCCACAATGGCGCGGCCCGGACGCCTCCGGTCATGCCCCAATAGCCAATTACCCGAAGTCCTGGTCTTCCCAAAAAAATATCTCTTGGAAAACGAGCCTTCCTGGCCGTGGCCACTCATCTCCGGTTCATGATGGTGAGAATATTTGGGTAACCACTGCTCTGGAAACTCCTGCATCCGAAAAAGAAAAAGAGGAAAGACTAAAGGAAAATAAGGGATTACCCACTGTTACAGTACTTTCCAAAGTGAGCCTTCGGGCCCTGAAGATTGATGCTTCTTCTGGAAAAATTCTGAAAAACATTGAAGTTTTTAAGAAAAAACAGCCACAATGGGTTCATAAGTTAAACAGCTATGCCTCCCCCAGCCCCTATCTTCAAGAGGGCAAACTATACCTTCATTTTGGTGCTTATGGAAATGCGTGCATTGATTCAAAATCAGGTGATATCATTTGGAAAAATGACGAAAAAAACCTGTGGGTGATGCATGAAAATGGACCGGGGAGCTCACCCATTGTATGGAAAAACCTGATGATCTTCCATTTGGATGGAAGTGATCGGCAAAGCATCGTCGCACTCTACAAGGACAACGGTAAAATTGCTTGGCAAACTGAACGAACCGGGGAAATGAAAGAAAACCCACAACTCCAAAAATCTTACTCGACTCCGATCATTGAAACATTCAACGGTAAACCTATTTTGATTTCCTGCGCAGCGGACTGGGTATACGGATACAATCCAGCAAATGGAAATGAGCTTTGGAAAATGAGGTATGGCATACTCGGGTTTTCTAATGTGGCACGGCCCGTTGTGGGCCACGGAATGTTTTATCTGTCCACCTGCTTTATGAAATCCGAAGTTCATGCTTACCAATTGGAAGGCCTTACCGAGCCCAAGCTTGTCTGGAAAATGACCAAGGGTGCACCCAGAATCCCTTCCCCTATCTTAGTAGGAAATCAACTTTATGTGGTAAACGATGGTGGAATTCTTTCCTGCGTAAATGCTCAAACAGGTGATCTCAATTGGCGAGAAAGGCTCGACGGTGAATTTAATGCCTCCCCCATCCTCGCCAATGGACTACTCTACCTTTCTGATCGAGCCGGGAAAACCACTGTCATCCGTCCGGGAAAAAGCCTGCAAATCATTTCAGAAAATGAATTGGATGGAGCTCCACACATGGCTACCTTTGCACCCCATAAAAATTCATTTCTTATCCGTACTGATAACACTCTTTACCGAGTGGCAGAATAGGAAATCAATTTTTCCTAAGGCTTGAGAATACATTTCCCGTTGGTTTTTCGGGCAAGGAACTAAGCCATTTTTGGAGCAAGATTTTCAATCGACTTACGGTTTCTGAATTCTTATCGGCCCGATTTGTACTCTCCAATGGATCACGGACTAAATCATAAAGTTCGGCATGGGACTGGTCCTTGTTAAGTACCAATTTCCATTGTTCATGAACCACTGCATAAGCAACCCAATGATCGGGCTTGGACTTGTTCGCTGGCCACGGTGCAGACATTTTCCAAAAGATTGGTTTTTTACGTAATGGATTGCCCTTCCCCATTAATGCAGGAACTTGGCTCATTCCATCCGGCTTGTACGACTTGGGGAGTTTCACATTCCCTAGTTCACAAAAAGTAGGGAGTAAATCAACTGCTGACATCACCGAAGTTTTATCCACTTTCCCCGCGGCAATTTTGCCGGGCCAGCGGGCAATAAAGGGCACCCCGATTCCACCTTCCATTAAAGCCCCCTTAAAAGCACGACGCCCTCCTGTAATCCCCTTGGCTGCTCCTATTCCGTATCCCGGACCAGTGGCTGAGTCATAACTCAGGGCAATGGGGGAATTGGGAGAACCCCTTGCCGGTCCATTATCCGAGCTAAAAATAACCAGCGTATTATCGGAAATTTTCATCTCGTCCAAGGCATCCAACAATTGACCGATTCTTAAATCCGCATGGTACAAAGTGGCCGCATAAATATTGTCCGCCTCAGGTAAATCGGGAAAAAGTTTCTGTAATTTTGGATCCACATGAAAGGGAGTATGCGGTTCATGAATCCATAAATTAATAAAGAATGGCTTACCCTTTGCATGACTTTTTTTCATGAATGGAATCGCACTTTTTACATCATCATGGACAAACATCTGTGGCCCTGAACAATTGTATGACCCATAATCATCATAGCCATATTCAGTGAGAAACGGAGCATCCGGGATCATATCATTGGCAAGGTGCCACTTTCCATAATGTGCAGTTGAATACCCTGCTTTTTTGAGAAACTTTGGTAACAATGGGGCATTGGTATCCAGCCAGTCAGGCATGTTACGTCTTTGATTACTTGGTACCCAGGCAAAATGCCCGTCAATATTGTAGCGGGCAGGAAAGTGTCCGGTCATCACTGCAGTTCGACTGGGTGAGCACACTCCACTGGCTACAGTAAACCTGTGAAAATCAGTCCCCTCCTTGGCCAATCGGTCGATATTGGGTGTCTTTAAATAGGGATGACCATGGCAACCCAAGTCACCCCATCCCCAGTCATCAGCAAAAATGAAAACAATGTTGGGTGTCGTCTTTTCTGCAAACGAGGAAAAAGACAAAAATGCACAAACACTCAGGAAAATCGATAAGACAAATTTAATCATAATTATAAAATCTTGGAAGGTTGGAAGGTTAAATGAGCTAAGATATTGCCCGATGAAATGGATATGTCAATGAATCGGTGCCTAACAAATTAAACTATAAATTTCATCAAAAGACACATTTTCCAGTTGCCAACTTAAATTCTCAGATCCTTCCTAGATTCATGAATAAATTGATCCATACATTTTTCCTTATTTCATTGTTCATTGGTCAGGTTTGTGAAGGCAAGCCTCTCAATATATTGTTCATTTTCACCGATGACCATGCATACCAGGCAATCTCGGCTTATGGTTCAAACCGGAACCAAACACCCAATATTGATCGACTTGCCAAAGAAGGTATGCTCTTTGATCGTGCCTTTGTAACCAACTCAATATGTGCCCCAAGTCGCGCCGTAATTCTCACCGGAAAACACAGTCACTTAAACGGCCAGTTAACCAATGGACAACGCTTTGACGGAGAACAGCAAACTTTCCCAAAACTGCTCCAGAAAAAAGGGTATCAAACCGCAATGGTTGGAAAATGGCACCTGAAGAGCGATCCTACCGGTTTTGACTTCTGGCAGGTATTACAAGGCCAGGGTCCTTACTATAATCCGCCCATGAACACTCCGGATGGAGTAAAGAAAATCACTGGCTATACAACTGATGTAATTACTGATGTCAGCTTGGACTGGCTAAAAAACAAGAGGGATCCGAACAAACCATTTATTCTTATGAGTCAGCACAAAGCCCCTCACCGGAATTGGCAACCGGGCCCAAAATATCTAACCAAATATGACGGCATGGATATTCCAGAACCCGAGACCCTTCGAGATAATTATAAAAATCGTCTCGAACCTGCCACCACTCAGGCAATGACTATTGACCGTCACCTTTCCACTAACGACCTAAAAATCAGAACTCCTGGTAACCTCACCCCCGAACAGAAAGCAAAGTGGGACGCTGCCTACGGCCCAAAAAACAAAGCCTTTCAGGAAGCCAAATTAGAAGGTGATGAACTGTTCAAATGGAAATACCAAAGATATGTTAAAGATTATCTCAGGTGCATTGACTCCGTAGACGAAAACATTGGTCGCCTACTTGATTATCTGGACAAATCTGGACTGGCTGAAAATACCGTGGTCATCTATTCATCCGATCAGGGCTGGTACCTTGGCGAGCATGGATGGTACGATAAGCGTTGGATGTACGAGGAGTCCTTCCGTACGCCCCTAATTGTCCGTTGGCCAGGAGTCACAAAAGCGGGAAGTAAAAATAAGGATCTTGTTCAAAACCTTGACTACGCTCAGACCTTTCTCGATATCTGCGGAGTAAAATCACCCAAGGAAATGCAGGGTCAATCCATCGTTCCATTGCTTAAAGGGAAAAAGCCCAAAAACTGGAGAAAATCCCTCTACTATCAATACTATGAATTCCCCGGCGCACACAGTGTCAGACGACACTATGGTGTTCGCACCGAAACTCATAAATTAATTTATTTTTACAAGCTTGATGGTTGGGAACTGTATGATTTGGAAAAGGATCCAAACGAATTAAATTCGGTCTATGGAAAGCCTCAATATGCTGCCCTGACCAAAGAACTTAAGGATGAACTCAACCGACTTCGTAAACTTTACAAAGTACCGGTTGATGACCGCCCTCTCACTAAAGCACCTAGAACCCCTAGAGAACCAAAAAAGGAAAAGAAGAAGAAGAGCTGATCCGAAAAGCTTTAGTCAATCACCTTGATTGGAAAATATTGGGAGGGAGTATGCTCCTTCTCCATAATATCCTTGATTTTATTAACCACATCCAGGTGCTTTGTGGCCAAGTCATCGGATTCGGATTCATCCGTGGACAGATCAAATAATTCGATCTTCAATGGATCATGATTATTTCCCTTACGAATCATTTTCTGACGAATCCCCTTCCACTTCCCCATCCATACTGCTTGCTGTCCACCGTAGCCGGAAAACTCACGGTACAAGGGAGGGCGTTTAGAGGTAGCTTTTCCGAGAAGACTGGGGGCCAAACTATACCCGTCATGCTTTGCAACAAGCGGAGTTCTTGCATCAATTAAATCATGTAGGGTAATCATCCAATCCTCAAAACCCGTCCTTTGATCCGATACTGAACCGGATTGAACCCTGCCTGGCCATTTCGCAATCAGAGGCACGCGAATCCCCCCTTCATAAAGAGAACCCTTCAGACCGCGTAATTTCCCCACGCTGTTAAAAAAGTCGTAATCAACTTCCAGTTTCAAATGGGTGGTTCCATTATCCGAAGTAAAAATAACGATCGTATCATTGGTCAGGCCAAGTTGGTCAATTAATTTTACCACATTACCAATATATCGATCCATTCGAGTAATCATAGCCGCATATGCCGCACGGGGAGTAAAATGGGGGGTGTATCCATATCCCTGAGAGCGCGTAAAGGGAGGGTCATTCCACTTTAACTTGAGATAAGGTTTTAATTCCTCATCGGGTACATGCAGGGCCACATGGGGAATAAGCGTCGGATAATAAAGAAAGAAGGGCTTGTCTTTATTCTTCTTTATGAACTTCAAAGCCTGTTCATTTATTCGGTCGGATGAAAAATCCTCCCCTTTGAAAATTTCATAACTCTTCGGGTCCTGTGGGTCAGCTCCTTTTGCAAGGGATGCATGCCCAGGAACTGGCGGGTTATTTTGTAACGGTACCCGCTCCCGATCACTCCATAAATAATCTGGATAATAACTGTGGGCATGGCGTTGGCAGTTGTATCCAAAAAATCGGTCAAAACCCTGATTCATTGGATCACCCTCTGTACCTGGACTGCCCAGTCCCCATTTCCCAAAGGCACCGGTCGTATATCCCTCCTTTTTAAAAACCTCCGCCATGGTCAATTCATTTAATGGAATCGGTCGCTGTCCCTCCGGCTTAATTTCTCCATTATTTCGAATGAAGGCATGACCGGGATGCTTACCAGTCATCAAGACACAACGGGAAGGTGCGCAAACTGCATTTCCCGAATAATTCCGGGTAAAGCGCATTCCTTCCTTGGCCAATTGATCAAGATGGGGAGTCCTTATTTTTTTCTGTCCGTAACTTCCCAGTTCGTTGTATCCAAGATCATCTGCCAGAATAAAAATTACATTAGGTTTTCTCGCTTTACTGGTACAAAAAGAGAAAACAAAGAAGAACAGAAGGACTGAAAAAGAGAATCGATTATTCATTGGAAAGGATTGGATGGATTGAGATTAAACCTAATTTAGAAATGTGATTGTTGTAATTTGTTTGTTTAAAAACAAGCGGATTTTTTCTTTACTAGCTGATTTGCTGTCCTAGGCTATTAAAGTTATCCTCTGCTAAACCATTTACTAAATTATGAAACTATCCATTCCTGCTCTTTTTCTGTTCAACATAATGTTCCTAGGCACGCTTGATGCAGCCAAGGTTGTTTTCCTTTATGGTGCAAGAAGCCATGCATCTGGAGATCATGAATTTCAGGCAGGTTCCCATTTACTGGCCAAGCATATCAATGCCCAGGACAAAGTAGACCTAAAGGCAACGGTACACCCTGGATGGCCCGAGGATGAATCCATTCTTGATGATGCGGATGCCATCGTGATCTATGCGGATGGTACGAAAGTGATCGGTAGCGGATGGGAAAAGATGGACCAGTTGGTCAAAGAGAAAAAAACTGGCGTTTTGTTCATGCACTATGCAGTTCACCCAAGCGTGGAGCAGGGCGAACAATACTACCTCCCCTGGATCGGAGGCTTTTTCAAAAACGGCATCTCCGTCAATCCATTCTGGCGGGCAAATATCAAACCGAAAAAAGGACATGAAACTGCCCGCGGAGTTGGCCCCATTGAAGCGGTGGATGAATTTTACTTCAACATCGAACTCCATCCTGATTCCCTCAATCTAGGTGCCGCCACCCCCAACGAAAAAAACCTTCATCATATCAACAATATTTGGACCCGTGCCGCATACTTAGCCAAAGGGAAAAAACAATCCCTCCTCTGGGGAATTAGCCGTCCAACTGGGGGACGGGGAGCAGGTTTCACCGGTGGCCACCACCACCGGAACTGGGCAATTGATGGCTACCGCCAGCTCGTCCTCAACACCATTGCCTGGATCGCCGGAGAAAAAGTTCCCGCATCCGGTGTACCTACCTATCCAGTAACGGAGGATGAACTTAATGAAAAACTGGACGATTATGGCGATCGGACCAACAGAGTCAAATTACCCACCAAGGCAGATATTACATTTACACCCGGTCCATGGATGACACCCGAAGAACATGCTGAATCCCGTCGCAAGCCAAAAAAGAAGAAAAAATAATACGCTTAATTTTAGACAGATAAAAAATAATAAATCCTTAAAAATATGAAAAAATATTCACTACTCATTCTTTTAACCTCATTAACAACCATTCTTTTTGCCAAGCATCATAAAGGAGAAATGACTTCCCTTTTTGATGGGAAAACCCTTAACGGTTGGACCCAGCTCAACGGGACAGCAGATTACCGGGTCGAAAAAGGTACAATCATTGGCAAAACCAAAGAAGGCAGTCCCAACTCTTTTCTCTGCTCGGATAAATTATACGGTGATTTTGAACTCCAATTTCAGGTAAAACTGATTAGTAATGAACTTAATTCCGGTGTCCAAATTCGTTCTCAATGCAAGGAATTAACAGACAAAGAAAAAGACCGGGGTGACAAACATGGACGCGTAAACGGTCCGCAGGTAGAGATCGAAGCAACCAAGGAAAAGGGTGCAGAATCAGGCTATGTATATGGAGAAGCACTGGGTGGATGGATGACTCCCAAAAGTGATCTGACTCCTCATAAACACTTTAAGAATGATGAATGGAACCAGTACCGTATTGTTGCCAAAGGTCCCCGTATTCAAACCTGGGTAAATGGAAATCAGGTTTCCAATCTCACAGACAAGGAAAAACACAAATCCCACCCCAAAGGATTTATTGGCCTACAAGTACACTCCATCAAAAAAGGATCTGGTCCGTACGAGGTGACTTGGAAAGACATAAAAATTAAAGAATTCAACTGATTTCAGGGGGAACTACCATGAAACAAAATTGCTTTTTATTCCTTTC
>Ga0209198_1002742_pt1 | contig 11941 bp, 10 predicted proteins | sample COGITO_mtgs_1105_2_FD_184804 | JGI IMG/M metagenome (GOLD analysis project Ga0209198, IMG submission 184804) | Pelagic marine microbial communities from North Sea - COGITO_mtgs_110519 (SPAdes) (version 2) | ecosystem: Environmental > Aquatic > Marine > Epipelagic ...
CGGCGCTGGTCCAATATCGAGCAGGCGTTATCCAAATTCCGAGGCGGATTTTTATTGCCACCAGAGAAAGAGCACCCCGCAAGAAGGGTGATCAGAACGAGGCTGCGAAGAATACTGCTCATGGTTGTGGCCGCTTTTTGTTAAATTGCCTAAGTTTTGCGTATATCAATAGCGTTACTTCGTAAATTTTGCAATGGTGCGGCGGTTTTGGACGCCTGTCGCCTGTTTGCGGAATTATAGCACGCAGTGGCATCAATTCTGCGTGACCGCATAGACATTTTGATCCAAATCCGCGTAAAAGGAGGTTCAATAAATAGGTGACCTGTGCAAGCTGAAGCGAAATATCATTTGGGCCAAATCGTGCGGCATAAGAAACACCCGTTTCGCGGGGTCGTTTTTGATGTGGATCCAGAGTTTTCCAATACTGATGAATGGTATGCAGCTATTCCAGAAGAGGCACGGCCGGTGAAGGATCAACCCTATTACCACTTGTTGGCCGAGAATGATCAAAGCTATTATATTGCCTATGTGTCCGAGCAAAATCTTGTGGCCGATATTTCGGGGGACCCGGTGGATCACCCCGATATTGAGGATATCTTCGGCCCGTTCGAAAACGGCGCCTATCCTTTGCAGTTTCAGCTAAATTAATAGCCCAAGGCGCAACCGTCTTTGCGGGGGTCAGATGCGCCTTGCAGCACCCCATCCGCTCCGATCAATATTGCCTGAGCGCCGCCAATCGGCCCGGCAGGTATTTCGACCTTATGGCCCATGTCTGACAGCTCTTGAGCGACCTGCGGCCCATATCCGCGCTCAACTTTCATTGTGCCTGCGTCGGAAAAACAGCGGGGTGCGTCAATTGCCTCCTGCGGGTCCAAGCCGAAATCCACCATGTTGGAGAGGAAACGCGCATGGCCGTTGGATTGGTAGGAGCCGCCCATAACCCCAAAGGGCAAGGTGATCCGCCCTCCTTCGGCCAGCATACCGGGGATGATGGTGTGCATAGGGCGCTTGCCGCCGGCCAGCTCATTAGGGTGGCCCGCCTCAAGCGAGAAGCCCGCCCCGCGATTTTGAAATAAGATTCCAAAGCGGTCTGACGCGAGTCCAGATCCAAAGGCATGGAAGATTGAGTAGATCAATGAAACGGCCATGCGGTTTTTGTCGACAACGGTGATGTAAATCGTGTCTTTATGAATCGCTTCTGACAGCCCATGCGGATCTGCCATGGCGCGGTTGGGGTGGATTAATCCAACCAGCTGCGCGGCGGTTTCGGGTGCCATCATATGATCGACGCGGCTGGCATAATCCCCATCGGCAATAAAGCGATTGCGCGCATCATAGGCCAGTTTGGAAATTTCAGCTTCGATATGGGCCCGTTCTGTCCCAAAGGGCGCCATGGCGGCGATGTCAAAATGCTTCATCATATTGAGCATCAAAAGCGCAGTGGCGCCTTGACCATTGGCCGGATGCTCCAGCATCTCAATACCCTTGTAGGAGGCGCGCAATGGTGTGCCGTAGGTGGATTTGGTCGCGGCAAAATCTTCAAGACTGTGACAGCCCCCCGCAGCGCGCAGGCTCGTTTGCATATCTTCGGCAACAGCGCCGGTATAAAACCCATCGCGGCCTTCGGAGGCCACGCGCTCGAGAACTTCCGCCTGCCCGGGCGCGGCGAAGAGCTGCCCAATTTTCGGCGCAGCGCCAGCGGTTAGATATTTATCGCGCGCGGATCCTTGCAGCGCTTGCGTGTTTTGCGCCCAATCAAAGGCGACTTTTGGGGCAACTGGCACGCCCGCGCGGGCATAATGAATGGCGGGTGCTAGGGTGTCTTTTAATGGCAATGCGCCGAAATCTTTTGCCAGGGTGCAAAATCCGTCTATCGCGCCGGGTATTGTCACGGCATCGACGCTGTGCAGCGGCACCGTGCCATGGCCCGCATCTCGCAGGGCGGCTGCATTGGCAGCCACCGGCGCGCGTCCCGATCCGTTGAGGGCGACAACGTTTGCGGTTGGATCCTTTTGGATCAGGGCAAACATATCTCCGCCAATGCCAGTCATTTGTGGCTCACAGATGCCTAATAAGACCGCCGCTGCAATTGCTGCATCCGCCGCGTTACCGCCCGCTTTCAAGATATCAATCGCTGTAGCGGCGGCCAAAGGGTGAGAGGTCGCGACCATGCCGTTGGTTGCAAAGACGGCCGATCGGCCGGGAAGGTGAAAATCGCGCATGTGCTGTTGAGCCTTATAAATTGAATTTATCCAAACATAGCGGATAATGCGGCGGAGGCGAGGGGGCTGTGCCGGGTTTATGATTTTCTGATGCAAAGCCTTGCCCTCAAGGCATCGGGCGCGTCATAAGTGGGCAGCAACTGTTTCAAAGAGGCGCGTTATGGAAGATGTTTATATCGTAGGAGCGGCCCGTACGCCGATGGGTGGGATGCAGGGGGCTTTGGCCGATGCATCCGCGAGTCAGCTGGGCGGTGTCGCGATTGCAGCGGCGCTTGCTGCCGGTGACGTTGCACCGGATGATGTGGATGAGTTGCTGATGGGCTGCGTCTTGCCCGCTGGGCAGGGCCAAGCGCCAGCCCGACAAGCGGGATTTGCTGCGGGATTGGGAGAAGATGTCCCCGCAACCACGATCAACAAAATGTGTGGCTCGGGCATGAAAACCACCATGATGGGGTATGATCAATTGGCGTTGGGTCACGGTCAGGTGATGGTCACGGGCGGCATGGAAAGTATGACCCAAGCGCCCTACCTTTTGCCCAAAATGCGCGGTGGTGCGCGGCTGGGACATGGGCAAGTGCAAGACAGCATGTTTCTTGATGGCCTTGAGGATGCCTATGACAAAGGGCGTTTGATGGGCACTTTTGCTGAGGATTGCGCGATGCATTTTCAATTCTCCCGCGCCGCACAAGATGCTTATGCGCTGCGCTCCCTCGAGCGGGCGTTGGCCGCGCAGGCAAGCGGCGCGGTCGCGGCCGAAATTGCCCCGGTGACAGTCGCGGGGCGCAAAGCGAAGGTTGAGGTTGTCATGGATGAGCAACCCGGCATTGCGCGGCCAGATAAAATTCCACATTTGAAACCCGCGTTCCGTGAGGGTGGCACGGTGACGGCGGCCAATTCTTCGTCGATTTCTGATGGGGCGGCGGCCTTGGTTTTGGCCAATGCCTCTGGTCTTGCGGCGAAAGGCTATACCCCGCGGGCGCGCGTAATGGGCCACGCCAGCCATGCACAAGCGCCCGGTTGGTTTACCACCGCCCCCGTGCCAGCGGCCCGAAAACTGTTGGATCGTCTCGGCTGGAGCGTTGCGGATGTAGACTTATGGGAGGTCAACGAGGCCTTTGCTGTGGTGCCCATGGCCTTTATGCATGAGATGGAACTTTCTCCGGATGTTGTAAATGTCTATGGCGGTGCTTGCGCTTTGGGTCACCCGATCGGCGCCTCGGGCGCGCGAATCTTGGTAACCTTGCTAAACGCTTTGGAACGGCATGATCTCAAGCGCGGTGTTGCGGCGATTTGCATCGGTGGAGGCGAGGGCACTGCCATTGCCATTGAACGCATGTAAAGGCCGCGGATATGGCACGGGTAAATTATGAAGACTTGAGCAAAACCATCGCAAGCCTTTGTGCTGGCGAGGACGATGTGATTGCCCTTATGGCCAGTGTGGTCTGTGAGCTGCATCACAGCGATGATCGCTTCGATTGGACGGGGTTTTATCGTGTAACCGGACCGGAAATGCTCAAGATTGGCCCCTATCAAGGCGGGCATGGTTGTTTGCAAATTCCGTTCTCACGCGGGGTTTGTGGCGCAGCGGCGCGCTTGAAAGCCACGCAATTGGTGCCGGATGTAGAGGCCTTTGAGGGCCATATTGCTTGCGCCAGCTCGACTCGATCTGAGTTGGTCTTGCCAGTGTTCAACAGCGCCGGTGATGTGATGGCTGTGCTCGATATCGACAGCGATCAACCTGATGCATTCACCTGCGAGGATGCAAAGGCTTTGGAGGCCATTCTGGCCTCGGTTTTTAGCATGTAAACACCCGTGAAAATTTATTGCTTTTTTTCATGGCTTCTGCCAACCATAAATTTGAGAATGAAAAAATGCTGGAAAATTTCACGCAATGCTGCACGGTCAGACAGATCTAAACACCCTTGGAGCCGACATTCGGGCGCTGCGTAAGGCGCGGGGATTGACCCTTGCTGAGTTGGCGCAAACCCTTGGGCGTTCGGTGGGATGGTTGAGCCAGGTTGAGCGGGATATGTCCGAGCCTGGGATTAATGATTTGCGCGACTTGGCCCGGGCCTTGGATGTGTCGATTTCATCTCTGTTTGGGTCTGGTCCCGCGCCGGCCGATGAGGCTGGCTATGTCGTGCGCAAAAACAGCAGACGCCCAATTGGAAGCCGCGAAGCAGGTTTGGTCGAAGAACTGCTGTCTCCCGATCTGACAGATGACTTCGAGATGCTCCATTCCACATTTGAACCGGGTGCAAAGCTAAATCCCGCGGTTTCCCGCCCCACCCAGGAGGTGGGATATATTCTTTCTGGGCAATTGAAGCTTTGGATCGGCGATGCAGATTATCTTTTGGCGCCCGGTGACAGTTTTCGGATCAAGGGCGAATTTTTCCGCTGGGAAAACCCCACAGACAAGCCCTGCCAGGTGATCTGGGTAATCGCGCCGCCGGTGTATTGATGACATTTCAGGGCTGGATCATATTTGCGGGATTTTGGGTGGTTTTCGTGACAACACCCGGTCCCAATGCCGTCAATTGCATCAGCAATGGCATGAGCTTTGGCCTGCGCCGGGGTCTTTGGGCTGTGTTGGCGATTTTAACGCAAGCGACTGCTTTCCTGATCTTATCGGCCTATGGCATCACCGCATTGCTCTTGGCATCACCCACAGCATTTTTTGCGGCCAAGCTGATCGGTGCGGCGGTTTTGATCTTTCTGGGCATGCGCGGTTGGATCATGGCAGCCACTCCGCCCAAGCTCAATCCAGCGGCCGGCTCCATCTATGGGCGTGCTTTGGCGATTGCGACGATCAATGCAAAGTCGGTGGCAGGATATTTGGCTGCGTTCAGTCAATTTGTTCAGCCTGATGTGCCCATTTGGGATCAAATGGCGGTGATTATGCCCACAGCTTTGGGTCTGACTGCACTGTCCTATACGGGCTATACGGCTTTGGGTGCCGCTTTCGGCAAATCGGCCATGGCCAAAGTCTTCAATGTCTCTTTGCGGCGCGGGCTGGCGCTTTGCTTTATCGTCTATGGGCTTTTGCTTGGTGGCAGCTCCATGCGGAGCACGGCATGAGGGAGACGTTGCGATGATCTGGGAAATCCTTTGGGGATTTGAGCCTGCTCTGATCACCGGGTTTGTGATCGCTGGTTTGATCTTAAACCTCACACCCGGGGCAGATTTCCTGTTTATTACGTCCAGTGGTCTGTCGGGCGGTCCGCGCATGGGCGTGGCAGCGGCACTGGGTGTGAACCTTGGTATTGTGGTGCATATTTTGGCGGCGGCCGCTGGGCTGTCGGCTTTGTTATTGGCGCATCCGGCGGCCTATGATGCCATCCGACTCTGCGGTGCGGCTTATTTGGCTTGGATGGCCGTGCAGGCTTGGCGCAGCAGCAGCACCCTGGCCCGCCCGCGCAGCGGCCGCGGTGTTTGGCAGGCGGCGCGGCGTGGGTTTTTCATCAATGTATCGAATCCGAAAACCGCACTTTTTATCTTTGCCTTTATTCCGCAATTCACCGACCCCGCCATTGGCCCGATATGGGTGCAAATCTTGATCCTTGGTACAATATTTCTGGTGAACGGGGCGTTGTTCACGCTCTGCCTTGGTGCAGGGTCCGGCTATTTCGCAGCTGCGCTGGGTGCGCGCGCTGGCGTTTTGAACAAAATATCTGCAATTTTACTCGGCGGGCTGGCGGCCCGTTTGATCATCGACTGAGGGAGACCAAAATGAGTGATTTTCCAACCACGGCAAGGGTTGTCATTATCGGAGGCGGCGTTGTTGGCGTGTCGACCCTGTATCATTTGGCCAAAGCCGGGTGGACCGATTGTGTCTTGCTCGAGAAAAATGAGCTGACCGCCGGTTCAACCTGGCATGCGGCGGGCAATTGCCCGTCCTTCTCAACCAGCTGGGCTATTATGAATATGCAGCGCTATTCGCTGGGCCTCTATGCCGGTTTGGCCGAGGAGGTGGATTATCCGATGAATTATCATGTGACGGGCTCTATTCGCCTGGCTCATGACAAAAACCGGATGCTGGAGTTTGAGCGTGCGCGCACGATGGGTCGGTACCAGGGATTGGGCATCGAGATGATGTCCGTGTCAGATATGAAAGATGCCTATCCCTTCTTGGAAACGCATGATCTGGCTGGCGGGCTTTGGGATCCCGATGACGGGGATATTGACCCAGCCCAGCTTACCCAAGCCCTAGCCAAAGGTGCCCGGGATATGGGTGCCAGTGTTCAGCGGTTTTGCCCGGCGACAGGGGTCACGCAGGTGGGAGATGAATGGATTGTCCACACAGACAAAGGCGATATCCGCTGCGAGAAAGTGGTCAATTGCGCCGGTTATTATGCTCAACGCGTAGGGGAATGGTTCAAACCCTATGGTGGTCGTACTGTGCCTATGACGGTGATGAGTCATCAATATTTTCTGACCGAAGAAATTCCTGAATTGAAGGAATGGACAGAGGCCAATGGGCGCAAAGTGCCGCTCTTACGGGATGTGGATTCCTCCTATTACCTGCGGCAGGATAAACACGGGTTGAACCTTGGCCCCTATGAGCGCAATTGCAAAGCCCATTGGGTGACGCCCGAAGATCCTATGCCTGAGGATTTCAGCTTCCAGCTCTATCCTGACGATCTCGAGCGTTTGGAGTGGTATATTGAAGACGCCATGGCGCGGGTTCCGATTTTGGGATCTCAAGGCGTGGGCCGGGTGATCAACGGCCCTATCCCCTATGCGCCTGACGGGCTTCCGCTGATCGGTCCCATGCCAGGTGTGAAGAACGCCTATGAAGGTTGCGTCTTCACATTTGGCATCACCCAAGGGGGTGGAGCCGGCAAGGTCTTGGCGGAATGGATCACGGAAGGGGAAACAGAATGGGACATGTGGGCGGTCGATCCGCGCCGCTATACGGATTACACGGATCAAGACTATTGTGACCGCAAAGCCATGGAAGTTTATGGTCACGAATATGCCATGCATTTCCCGCATCACGAATGGCCCGCCGGGCGGGACAAAAAACTCTCGCCGGTGCATGACAAGGTGATTGCCGCGGGCGGCATGATGGGGGCTTATAATGGTTGGGAACGCGCCAATTGGTTTGCCCAGCCCGGAGATGACACCTCCCATGAGGCCACTCAGACTTGGGAAAGACAGGGCCCATGGGCCCAGCGGATCCGCGAAGAGGCCGAGGCCGTGCGCGATCATTGCGGTGTCTTGGATTTGCCCGGCTTCAGCCGTTTTAATCTGACAGGCGACGGCGCCGCAGAATTCTTGCGCGGTAAAATTACCGGCGGCTTGCCAAAGATTGGCCGTATGAATCTGGCCTATTTTGCCGACAATCGGGGTCGGATTTTGACGGAGATGTCGGTTGTGCGCCATGCGGAGGAGCATTTTACATTGATCACAGCCGCCAGTGCGCAATGGCATGATTATGACGTGCTCAATTCGGATCTGCCTAGTGGTGTGGAGCTGGTGGACCATACGAAAGACTTTTCAACTTTGATTGTCACGGGGCCCAAAGCCCGCGATGTTATGATCCAAATGGGGACGGATGCGGATCTGTCTTTGGGGTGGTTGACCCATCAAACGGCACAGGTGGCCGGGCAAGAGTGCGCGCTTCTGCGGGTGTCTTTTGCCGGTGAGCTTGGCTGGGAAATTCATGCAAAAAATGCCAATATGCCAGCATTGTATGATGCAGTCATTGCAGCTGGGGCCAAACCCTTTGGCATGTATGCACTCAATAGCCTGCGGATCGAAAAAGGATACCGCGCGTGGAAAGGCGATCTGTCCACCGATTACAGTCTTTTGGAAGCGGGGCTTGAGAGGTTTGTTAAATTGGACAAGCCCCAAGATTTCCCTGGCAAAGCCGCCTTGCAGAACGAAAAACAACAGGGTCGCAAAAAGGCTTTTGCCAGCCTGATTGTGGAGGCGGGTGCCTATGATGCGCCCTATATGTCAACGATTTGGCATGATGGTGTGGTGGTGGGGGAAACCACCTCGGGTGACTTTGGGTACCGTGTTGGTAAGTCCATCGCCTTGGCCATGTTGCGCCCCGATTTGGCCATGCCAGGAACAGAGGTTGAAGTTGAAATTTTTGGGCAACGCTGCAAGGCCGTGGTGCAGGATGATCAACCGCTTTGGGATCCAAAAAATGAGCGCTTGCGCAGCTGATAAGGAGCGAATGTGATGATAATTCTCGATGGTGGTATGGGCCAAGAATTGGTCAAACGTGCCGGAAAGGCCACGGATTTGTGGTCAATGCAGGCCTTGCTCGACAGCCCGGAAATGGTGCGTGCTGTGCATGACGAATATTTTTCTGCCGGTGCGCAGATTGCCACCACCAATACCTATTCGGTTCTGCCAGACCGGCTGGAGAGCAAAGGCTTGGCCGATAAACTCCGCCCGATGACGGTCTTGGCCTGCGAAATGGCTGTGGCCGCTCGGGATGCCCATGGATCCGGGCAGGTTGCCGGTTCATTGGGTCCGATTGGCTTCTCCTATCAACCAGACAAGGCACCACCGGCCGAGCAGGCTGCCGAAATCTATGCAGACATTGCGCGACTTCATGCGGATTATGTAGATTTCCATCTTCTGGAAACCATGGCCTCGGTAGATCAAGCGCGCGGGGGCTTGATGGGCGCCGGGGTGACGGGCAAACCGATCTATGTCTCCCTCTCTGTGGATGACAGCGATGGCACCAAGCTGCGGTCAGGGGAGCCTTTGGCTGATGCGATTGCGATGCTCAGGGCGTTTAACCCAGCCGCGGTGTTGATCAATTGCTCCTTGCCTGAAGCGGTCTCGCAGGGCTTGCCGATCTTGACCGGCCACGGGTTTACCCTGGGCGCCTATGCCAATGGATTCACAGGCATTCATGAGGAGTTTAATTCGATCCATGCGACGGTGGATCTGCTGAAATCTCGAACAGATTTGGGTCCGGCGGAATATCTCGCCTTTGCCCAGGAGTGGGCCAAAATCGGGGCGGAAATTATTGGCGGTTGCTGTGAGGTGGGACCGGCACATATCGCTCTTTTGGCACAGGAACTGGGAGATTAATTCGATGCTTAATGCTGCCGCAGTGGCCTGTATTGAACAGGTGCGATTGGGGTTTGTGGCCTCTGTGACATCGGGAGGGCGGCCCTCTGTGTCACCGAAAGGAACCTTTGTGGTTTTGGATGAGCGCAAGATTGCTTTTGCCGAAATTCGCTCGCCCGGCACCATCAGCAACATTGGTCACAGCCCCGAGGTGGAGGTCAATTTTGTTGATAGTTTTCGCCGCAAGGGCTGGCGGATGCGCGGGGTCACGCAAATATTGCGCCGTGGCAGTGCGGATTTTGAGGAGATCTTTCCCAAGTGGGACGCGCTCTGGGCAGACCTATCCGCGCGCATACGGGCCATTGTTGTGATCAAAGTGAGCGAGGTCAAACCGCTCTCCACCCCGCCCTATGATGATGGGGTGACGGAGGCGGAAATGATTGCTCTTTACAAAGAAAAATACGCGAAGATGTATCCCTAGGGATCATCTTGCACATCAATTTAAATTCCATAGGAGATGGAAATGGCTGAGGTTCCTACAAAAGCGCGTGCGGTCATTATTGGCGGCGGGGTTATTGGCTGCTCATTGGCGTATCATTTGGCAAAATTGGGCTGGAGTGATGTTGTATTGCTAGAACGCAAACAATTGACCTCAGGCACCACATGGCACGCAGCGGGCTTGATTGCGCAACTTCGGGCGACGGCCAATATGACGAAATTGGCGAAATACAGCCAAGAACTTTATGGCAATTTGGAAGCGGAAACCGGCGTTGCCACTGGGTTCAAACGCTGCGGTTCTATTACTGTGGCTTTGACCGAAGAGCGCCGGGAGGAAATTTATCGTCAAGCGGCTATGGCACGGGCCTTTGGGGTGGATGTCGAAGAAATCACCCCCGCGGAGGTTAAAGCAAAATACGAGCATCTCAATATTGATGGGGTGACCGGTGGAGTTTGGTTGCCTCTGGATGGCCAAGGCGATCCGGCCAATATCGCGCTGGCTCTGGCCAAGGGCGCGCGTCAGATGGGTGCGCAGGTGTTTGAGCAAACCAAAGCCATGGGTGTAACACGCGCGGGTCGCCGGATCACAGCGGTGCAGTGGCAGAATGAGCAGGGCGAAAGCGGCTCCATCGCATGCGAGAATGTGATCAACTGTGGTGGCATGTGGGGCCATGAGGTTGGGCGGATGCTGGGCATTAATGTTCCGCTCCAGGCCTGCGAGCATTTTTATATCGTCAGTGAGGCGATTGAGGGGCTGAGCCAAATGCCGGTGCTGCGCGTGCCCGATGAATGTGCGTATTATAAAGAGGATGCGGGCAAAATGCTCCTTGGGGCTTTTGAGCCGGTTTCAAAGCCTTGGGCCATGGAGGGCATTCCGGCTGATTTTGAATTTGATCAATTGCCGGAGGATTTCGACCATTTTGAGCCCATTTTGGAAAAGGCTGTCTCTCGCATGCCGATGTTGGGTTCGGCGGGGATCCATACGTTTTTCAACGGACCAGAGAGCTTTACCCCCGATGATGCCTATCACCTCGGATTGGCGCCGGAGATGGACAATGTTTGGGTGGCGGCCGGGTTCAACTCTGTTGGCATTCAATCTGCGGGTGGCGCGGGGCAGGCTCTGGCGCAATGGATGGAAGATGGTCAAAAACCTTTTGATCTTGGGGATGTAGACATTGGCCGGATGCAACCGTTTCAGGGAAACAAACATTATTTGTTTGAACGCTCAAAGGAAACGCTTGGCCTGCTTTACGCCGATCACTTCCCCTATCTGCAAAAAAAGACAGCCCGTGGTGTGCGGCGCACGCCGTTTCATCATCATCTCAAGGAAAATGGCGCGGTCTTTGGCGAATTGGCCGGGTGGGAGAGGGCCAATTGGTTTGCCAATCCCGGACAAGATCCAAGCTATGCCTATAGCTGGAAGCGGCAAACTTTCTTTGACAATGTGGCTGCAGAACACAAGGCGGTGCGCAGCAACCTTGGGCTTTATGATATGTCCTCTTTCGGCAAAATTCGGGTGGAAGGGCCGGATGCCTGTGCGTTCATGAACTACATCGGTGGCGGTCAATATGATGTGCCCTTGGGTAAGATCGTCTACACGCAATTTCTAAATGACCGGGCTGGGATCGAGGCTGACGTCACCGTTACCCGGTTGTCTGAAACTTGTTATCTGGTGGTCACCCCTGCCGCGACCCGTCTGGCGGATCAAACCTGGATGATGCGCCACAAAGGGGCGTTCAATGTTGTGATAACGGATGTCACCGCAGGGGAAGCTGTCTTGGCCGTTATGGGGCCAAATGCCCGCAAACTTTTAGAGCGGGTTTCTCCCAATGATTTCAGCAATGCCCACAATCCCTTTGGGACGGCGCAAGAGATTGAGCTGGGCATGGGGCTGGCGCGGGCGCATCGGGTCACCTATGTGGGCGAGCTGGGCTGGGAGGTTTACGTCAGCGCCGATATGGCGGGCCATGCCTTTGAAACGATCTGGCAGGCGGGACAACAGATGGAGGCTAAACTCTGCGGCATGCATATGATGGACAGCTGCCGTATCGAAAAAGGTTTCCGACATTTTGGCCATGACATCACCTGCGAGGACCATGTTCTGGAGGCGGGATTGGGCTTTGCGGTGAAGACAGATAAAGCTGAGTTCATCGGCCGCGATGCGGTGTTGCGCAAGAAGGACG
>Ga0209198_1002763_pt1 | contig 11877 bp, 16 predicted proteins | sample COGITO_mtgs_1105_2_FD_184804 | JGI IMG/M metagenome (GOLD analysis project Ga0209198, IMG submission 184804) | Pelagic marine microbial communities from North Sea - COGITO_mtgs_110519 (SPAdes) (version 2) | ecosystem: Environmental > Aquatic > Marine > Epipelagic ...
AAAAATAAGTTTATATAATGTCAGATAGAAAACAGGAGATCAAATGCTTTGTCCTATTTACCGCTGTATTCATATTCGCGGTTTTCATTCTCGCACACGAAAAACTCGACCAACTGTTGCTGCTTGCTATCGTGTTGTTCGTTTTAGCGTATTTGATGGTGGGACTGTGCATAGAGTATCGGGCGATTCGCGAAGAGAGTAAAATCGTAGAGATCGAAATGATTGTTATCAGTTCAAACGATGTATGTACTATATGCCTAGAGCCTTGTTTAAACGGTGTAGAAATAGAATGTGGACATAAATTTCATAAAAAATGTATAGAGAAGTGGACTACTTTAAAGAAAACATGTCCTAACTGTCGGACATCTGTTTAGAACATCGGGTCGACTTTTAAGGAATACGGGACCATAAAAATTAAGGTTATAACCACTATATGCCAAAGGTTCACTAGATTCTGTGTCTCTCCTACATCTGTCTGGAAAACCACCCTTATTAACAAATACGAGGAGGCAGCAAGGATGCCGCCAACTTTGTGAAACCACTCCATTGATTCCCAATACAAATAACCGTACATAAACATTATACCGACTGCTATTACTATGTCCGCAACTTTAGTATACGAATTCTTGTAGATATTCCCCTGATTTAGACTAGCGGCTATGGCTAAACCGACCCATAATGAACATAGCAGAATCTTCGCCCACTCTATCTCTATATTATAACTAGTAGCAAAGCCGTAGAAGGACATAATTATATTGAGGAAAATAATGGAAAAATGCGTTCCTTCTTGTTTAAACCTAGGCTGCCTCATTAAGTTATTATACTTTTATTTTTATACTAAAATTTATATGTACATTGAGTTATTAGTAAGCACCTCTTCTTTAAAATAAGTCGCGATGGCTTTCTCTACGTGTTCGAAACTTAAACGCTTAGATTGTCGTTTTTTCGTCCAGTTGTTTTTAGAATATTGGAGTTTGGCTTGAAAACATAGGTTCTCGCAATCACCCCCGGCGTTTTTAAACTTCTTAAATTCTCTATTAAACAGTTCCAAAACCTTCTTGTCTACGGTCCAACCGCATTGTTTAAGTTGTCGTTCAAAAATTTCAAATAATTCCGACGCGGTGTACGGTTCGATCTTGAAGGTCCAACCAAACCTACGTTTCAAACCTGGATTTGCCCCGAAAAATTGTTGTTCAATTTTGTCTTCATAACCAGCTATAATTACAATTGTTTTCTCTTTCTCTTCTCCCATAAAAGCCGTGAGCTGGTCCAAGGCTTCTTTTCCATATTCATCTTTGTCTCCATTCAATAAACTGTACGCTTCGTCTATGAATATTACCGAGCCCGCATATTTGTTTAAAATTTTCCGAGTTTTGGTCGCGGTATGTCCCATATAGCTGCCTATCATATCCGAACGATTAAGTATAGCGAAGGGCATGCCATCTGAAAATATGTCCAAGGACATCCAAATATTGTACAAAATTTCGGCTACCGTAGTTTTACCAACTCCAGGAGGTCCTAATAGCACTGTGTTCAAAAAATGCGAGTCCATTTTTCCGTCAGTTGTCAAAATATATTTCACTTGCAAAACTACAGAGTCCTTGAGCTCCTTCATGCCAACCAATCCGTTTAGAGTCTTCAAATGGCTGTGAAGGTTTCTATATCGTTGGTCTCTTCTCACATGACGCATTAATTCCTTCAATTCCGATTCCTGTGTTCGCTTTCGTTTTTTCTGTCGTTTCATTATGAAGAAGCAGGGGTCATATATATAGTGATCTGGCACACCGGACATGTCTTCCTGTATTTCACCGAAGTTTCGATGCAATCGCGATGAAACAGGCAGTTACATTTTTCTAACCTGATTTTATCACCGGAACGCTCTAAACAAATCAAACACTTGCAATTGGAATAGTTTTTTGTACCATGGACGATGAAATTACCTTCCGGCTTCATGTCCAACCAATGTTGATCCATGGATTCAGATAGCATAGCTTCCCACTGCTGTTTCCCAGTTACTTCGATCATTATCGTAATCTCGTTCCAGAGATCTTCACGTCTCCATTTCTTACGTATCCTCCTGTTAATATCAATCTTAGACTCTACAATACCGTTCTTTTTTAGGCTAGATTCGTACCATTCTTGAAGAATCTCCACGAACATATCATCCATTGGAACTAAATGAGTTCTATATACAAAATACGACATTATAACTACACGAAAAACTTATTATACTTTATTTATTCTCCTGATACCATAAACTGATATTGTATGCTCGAACCCACAGAATCAATGTTGTGGATATCAAATACAACAGAGCCCCTCGTTCCCATACCAATATCGCTATAAACATCCACTCTATCATTTCAAAGAAATAATTGGGAGAGGTGATCCCCACAACGTGTAAAAGTTTGAAATACTTTTCCAAATTTACCTCGGTGATATAATACCCCAACCCTTCCACGGAAATGATCAAATCATCGTCATTTCGATGATAGTTAACAAAAACATCGTAGAATGCATTCAATAGCAATGACACGCCAGCTCCTATAATAAAGATTATATCGACAGGCGACACATCATCCCTCAATTCATCGCATAATTGAATCCACGCCAACCCTACAAACGCATTGTAACTTCCAAGTATCAGGAACACCGGTATGGACACTGTTTTTACATCCGGTGTAGATTGAATCAAAAATATAAATAACTGAGAGATTATAGCTCTCCAGAAAAAATGAATGAACAGGAAGATGTTAAGCGCCAATCCTAATCCTTTAGACCGAACAATAAATAACTGATATCCTATCACTACCAACGCCGGCAAGTTACAGAGTACCCACGATAGTATGTTGGGAAGCTCTAGAATCTTGGGTATAGTGTTACAGAACCTACCGTACGGTATTGAGTTAAACCAACTAAGTAGAAAAATTACGATACCGTACGATATTACTACGATATCAAACATTTAGTAAATTATATACACATTCTTATACTGTAGATTCGATGATTTTAGACATGCACCACAGGATGTTGGTTTTGTCTGGGTAAACACCGTTAATGTTTAACCATCGTTTCGAGAATTCGACCAGTAGTTTTAAGTCGTTCACAGAGAAGTTCAAACGAGGTGCGGTGTGCGTTGGTAACTGCAATGGTTGCCTTATCATTGCGAACCTTGATAAATGCTTCATCGATTCGTGCGTTATAAGGTCGGTAAACCACGATAGACGTCCATCGACAGGGATAACGTCAGGATAACACCATTCTTCCATATCGTTGGGGTGAGGTTCAACGTAGTTCCATTTATTAAACATCGAGTGTCCGTGCTTTCCCTGATCGATGAACCCGAAAATTTGGGAGTCCACGCGATCCATATCTTTTTCGGTTAATTCTTCGATTTCTTCTTCGGAGTCCGAACTGCTTGATGCCGGTGAATCGAGGTAATTATCGCGTGAATACTTCTTTCTGGTCATTGTTTCTGCTTTGGTTTAAGTAATTGATTAAAAATATAAATAATATAATTTTTTATTAATAATATTGTAGTTTTTGAATCCAACTTTTAGATTCTAGGTAATAGGTAGTTCTAGGTCAAAACTAGGTCGGAACTAGGTCAAAGTTAGGTTAGCGCCAAACACAAATTATTTTTTATATAAAAAATTATTATATAAACGTTTTTAAACTCTTTAAAAAATGGAGCTTTTACGCTCTCCATCACCTGCAACAGTGGCAACTCATTTAACTTCATTAGTTAAACGAAACAACTCGAAACATGTCTGCAATTATAAAACCTGTAGCATCGAAAATCTCAATATAAGCATACATGAATACGAGGGTAAGTTTTGTATAGCGTGCAAATACTTCAAACCACCAGCGTGGATACACAAATCCAAGAAGATTAACACTATCTACAACATTTATATTTGCAAGGAGACTGGTAAAATTCATCACTGCCATACCCAATGCGATGGCGGGCGTATAACAAACAATGACAACTGTCAGGTTTGTCTTATATCTGGAGTACAGTACGAATCGGAGGTCGTACGATCGTGGCAAATCTCTTCCAGGTGCGTACCCACATTAATACAAGACAAAAGGGACCCTCACATGTTCAGTCGGGACGAAACCGGTAGAGTACATAACACTGGAATTCACAACATAAAGATAACACAGTGTGTACTCATTGCGAAGGACCTGATTCATCGTCTGTTGTTTTCACTGACTCGTAAGCAATCCGAGGAACATAAGATCCGAGAGTACAGAAAGGAGAGTGAGAAGACGGTCAACAAATACCGTCGGTACTGTGAAAAATCCAACCGTCCCAAAATTTATATTCAAGCGGTGACACTGTACGTTCACACCATGAAGAAAAAACCTTTGTTCACCCGACTCTTGCAGAAAACAAAGGCGGAACAGGAGGAAATCATAACCCGGTACACCAAAGAATTACTATGTTATTGGAAGTTGTTCCTTCACAAAACGTCACAGGGTACGAGTATGGCGTTCAAAATATTCGCGCCGTCTTGTTTGTATACCATGCGGAGTGGGTTATCTATGGGAGGCGTCGAGATTATTAAGAAGAGTCGGTACCTACAATCCGCGTTACCAGAAGCAAATGGTTTACACATGTACGGTGTTAACAAACCCAGTCTAACACACGGTCAAAAAAACATCTACAAGTCCATTTGCAAAACCGTAGAAAAGAAGATCTACACACCCGCGCAATTGAAGGAGTATTATACCGTACAGAGTCAGAAAATAACTATATAAATGCATACAATATAAAATATATGGCGACACTAGGACGTGGATTACCAAACCTTGGGAATACATGTTACATAAATAGCATATTACAATGTCTACGGTACAGTAAAAATTTAGTCTATGCCTTAAAAGCACACGATAGTTCCGGTGACTCTGAACTCATTAAATCTTTGATGGAGCTATTCTACGCCAACGCTCCTAGGCATTATCTCAATGTATTCGTCAGAGAACTATCCAAAACAAGAGAGTTTAAACTCATGCGACAGTGCGATGCCCATGAATTGTTCCTATATCTTACCGATTCGTTGTTCACGCAATTAAAGCAGTACAAGAACCCATACATGGGAAACCTCGAGTCTACAATCATTTGTTCACAATGCAATGCCAAATCTATCACGACATACCCGTTCGCGTCGTTGTCGGTACAGATGCCAATGGTACCATGCACCGTAGATGAACTATTAACATCGTTTTGTAAAGAAGAGACATTGACCGATAAGATCATGTGTGAGAGTTGTAAAGTAAAACAACCGTGTTCCAAAACCCTGAGTGTTCAGCCGGCTCACCTATTAGCCATCCATCTTAAACGGTTTACCGGAATCAAGAAATTGTACACTGAAATTATCATACAAGAACACATTAAAGTCAACAACGTAAAATACAACCTCTATGCGTTGTGCAATCACTCTGGGAACAGTTTCGGTGGACATTACACCGCAACGTGCATGAAACGAGACGGTACTTGGATTATGTTGAACGATAACCACGTTGGAAATTTATCAAGCCTTCCACAAAAATCGGACAGACCCTACATTCTATTTTATTATAAAGTATAGCCCTAATCTATAAGTCTTCGTCAAAATTAAAAATTCTAATATAATATAATTCTCAAGTATATAAATTAAACAAATTTCAGTTAACACTGACATGTCACATCTCATCAAAGAAAATCCAGATCGTTTCGTATTGTACCCTATTAAATACCCAAAGCTGTTTGAATTTTATAAGAAGCACATTGCGTCGTTCTGGACGGTTGAGGAGATAGACATTTCACAGGACACCATGGATTGGCAAAAATTAACACCGGGGGAGCGTGACTTCATACTTTGCATCCTAGGTTTTTTCGCAGCCTCCGACGGCATTGTTGTTGAGAATTTGGTTACAAATTTTTGCAGCGAAGTACAACTACCAGAAGCAAGAGCAATGTACTCATTCCAGGCGGCTATGGAAAATATACACTCGGAAACATATAGTCTCATGATCGATACATTGGCAACCAATGAACAGAAAGAACACTTGTTCCATCACATTGATAATCATCCAGGGACAGCAGCAAAAGCAAAGTGGGCTATGAACTATATGAAGGCTGTAAAAGGTGATGTCACTAACTTTTCAGAGAGATTAGTAGCATTTGCATGCGTAGAGGGTATCATGTTCTCAAGCTCATTTTGTGCACTGTTCTGGTTAAAGAATAGAGGTCTGTGTCCAGGATTAACATTCAGCAATGAGTTAATCTCACGTGATGAAGGGTTGCATCGAGATTTTGCCGTAGCATTATACAAAGAATGCCCTAAACTACCAAGGAAACGTATCCTTGAGATTGTTGAGTCTTCAGTGGAAGCAGAGATGATATTCGTTAAACACTCGTTACCGGTGAACTTAAAAGGAATTAATTTTGATATGATGTCTAATTATGTTAAATTCGTTGCCGATCACCTACTCAATGCCCTGGGATACAATAAACTCTACAAAACAAAGAATCCGTTCCCGTTTATGAACATGATAAGCCTAGAAGGCAAGACCAATTTCTTTGAAAAGCGTGTGAGCGAGTACAGTAGACCGATGAGCATATCATTTGGACTAGACGACCAGTTTTAAACGACTAATATAACTCCCATTAACATTAATGTACCAGTGATCATTTTTCCATACCATATCATACACTATTTTATCCCTTTTGGATATATTTTCTGATCCCCACATAGGCTGTAGGTTTGTATAGTGTAATGCTATCCTCTGCTGTTCCGGATCCATCATATCAAACGACTTTAAAGGCATCATATGATCCATGTGCCACTTGTCTCTATTCTCCCAGGTCATCCCATCGACAAACTGACGTTCTATCCATCGCTTGCATTCTTTGAAGGTACATCCGACCAATTCTTCGGTAGGTGCAGATTTACGTCCTTTTAACCACGATCTTACTCGACATCTTAATCGCCGAGTGGTTGCATATACGGGGTCGGTTTTATAATGTTGTTTGCGCTGTGCGTTTATTTGGGTTCGATGTGTTGAGTGATATTTTTTATGATATGCGGCTCGCTTCTCACGATTTGCTTCACACCATTTTTTATGATGTGCGGCTACCTTCTCACGGTTTGCATCACGGTATTGTTTGCGTCGTGGTGCCATCTTCTCACGGTTTGCTGCCCAATATTTTTTGGATCGCGCACGTACTTTCTCAAGGTTTGCCGCCCGATATTTATTCACCTGCAAGCGTCTACACACCTTACAATAATTCACTTTCGGATAATAACAATCCAAAGGTTTACTCTCCTTGCATTTATTACATGTTTTCATTTAATAATAAAAAAAGCTATATTTATAGGTTTAATTTAATTGCTCACCGGTGTATAGTCCGATGGCTTGGTCGCGTTCATGATTACCAGCACCAATGACATAATAAATGAACTACCAGCCAACCCAAACATGATATAATTTAAGACCCACTGTTCTCCATCTCGACCGTTGGTTCCATTCGCACCGTCTTTTCCATCGGCACCAGCTGCCCCGTCGGATCCAGCGTCGCCCTTCAATCCCTGAGGTCCCTGAACACCGTTTTGACCATTTTGTCCGTCCACTCCATCAGCGCCCGCCGGTCCTGCTGGTCCTTGAGCTCCGTCAGCACCGTCGGCTCCAGCTTCGCCTTGGGGTCCTTGAGCTCCGTCAGCTCCGTCGGCTCCAGCTTCGCCTTGGGGTCCTTGAGCACCCACCGCACCGTCAGCTCCGTCGGCTCCATCTGCACCATCGACACCGGCTTCGCCCTGAGGACCCGTTGGACCTACTGCTCCATCGGCACCATCTGCTCCGGCTGGACCGGGTGTGCCTGCCGCCGCACATGTAGTCTTAAATTTAGATGAAGTATGAGTAGTACAGATAAAATACCTAGTAGTCCCTTCAGGGGCACCCAATCCACTAACGGTCACTTGGGCATCCAACACAAATGGATCTGGAAAATCGAGTATTTTAGCGCCTATATGCTCGGCAGCGTCGTAAGCATCGTATCCTGTTTGCGAAATCTCCTGTATGTCATGGTCTCCATTGTAGGTCACCGTTGCATCCGTTCCGGCACATAGATCGTACGTTTGACCATCCCAGGTAATTGCGTTTGTAGATACGAGTAAAGAAAACAGCAATATATATTTCATTTATTGAAGTATACACAGAATAAATACTATTATATTATTAATTTCATCCTAGTTTTCAGAGTATCTCCCCATGTCTTAATACTCGTATTTGACCAAGCATTGTCGTGGTTCTGAATCGTATACTCTTCCTTAGATATCTTAAAAAAACTTATCTCCGGACGCCCCAACGGATCCTCTACCTTTTCTCCTAAGACAGAAGTATAGTTGAGAATGTAACCTCCGGGTTTAAGGAGCATGTTCTTCATGATGATAATTTTGTCCTTACGTTTCACATTCATAAGTCCACCGTCTGTCATAATAACGTCAAAATACCCCGACCCGTAAGTCTGAAGGATGTTAATCCAAGTATTCTCCTTAAATGCGTCTCCTTTATGTGTCGCGTCTTGAAAATCGACATTGTAATATTGCCCATACGGGAAAAAATCGATTTCATTGTGTTGAATACCTACTAGCAACCATGGCATTTTGTTGTTGGCAGCTACCTTTATATACACCGTTAATAAAATCATGAATTTGATGTAATTTGTATTCCAACTCTCGTATCCTCATTTTGAGAAGCAAATTCTCCTCTCTAATATCGTCTAAAAATACCCTACGTTCGTACTTAAATTTCGTATCTGAATCCACGTCCATCCTATATACCCTAAAACTAGGTCGGGTACTTATACCTAGAATTTAAAATTACGAATCCATTAAAATAGTATTATATTATTCTATAAAAAAAACGGTGTTTTAATTAAAAGTAACATGGTTGCACCTAATTCTGCAAGAATAATCCAGTCCTTCTATCGTCACTGGCGTTGGGGTCAGGCAGTCAAAGAAGTTATCGAAATCGCCGGGACTTCCAAAAAACAAATGGTTCGCCAATCCGGGTACAATCCGCCGTACGAATTCCACCTGCAATACGTTGGCGGTACCCCCTCATGGTGTTGCCCTGCCAAACACAGTGATTACTTCTACAAAACAAAAGAAGAAATCGTAGAGTACCTCCTTCGACAGTATGTAAACCCACTAACAATCGAATCCGTGAAAAAAATACAACGCAAGTGGCGCAAACATAACGACCGTTACGGCAACATCTACGCACCCAAGGACGAGGTAAGGATACAACACTGGTGGCGCGCAAACAAAATCAGACGAGGATCGTACTTCACAATGACACCTAAAACTATCGGCAGAGGGAAAGATCCGAAGCACAAGTCTCCCCAACTCGGTCGCACGTATCAGTACCAGGAACATCAGGTGTTTCATGTGCAAGATCCAAAAGCGAAGTGCACCTTCCTCATTGAACAAAAATGGGATGTTCCTTTGAATCAAAGCGATTATATAGTTCGAATCATAGTATAAAGGTATACCTCTTTATTATAAATGTCCTGGAGAAGTACCACAGATTTACAATTAGAAGTATTACAACAAATGGCACAGTGTATAAGTAATATAAATAATACACTGAAGATAGTATTAGATGAACTCCGTTCCAGACGAGATATTACAAATGATAGGCAGGTACATACTAACGAAGGATTTAGTCAGACTACAGCTAGTTCTGAAGCGGAGAATAGAAACTCTCAACATACTCAGACTTAGGTTTCGGCACGAACCATATAAACACCGGTCTTTGTCTTGTACTTACCATAAAGGATGTTTCAAAGTTGAATGGAATACTCACAAACATATGTTGACAGTGTATGATCGGACGAGCAATAGCAATAGAGAAGCTGTAAGAAAACTAGGTGAATTATTATTAACTAATTTTTATTAATTTCTAAATACTCTGCAGTTCTACTAAATGAATACGCGCATGCCTGGACATACAAATGCCAGAATATGTGTGAATTCACCGTATGCTGGACCTTTTGTAAGAATGCCACGATCCCGTATAAAGTGCCTATACTTAACCAAAACACAAATTTTTTCTTTTTTTTCGTTCCGATCGCAAGATCCTTTTTATAGAGTTGGTAAAACCCGGATACTAGGGCTATAAATATAAATGCCCAACAGATCGTTATTTGAATGTCCTGGGAGTTCTTGTTATCGGCTGTCAGGTATAATATAACACCGAAGATCATACATATGAATATATTTACCATGAGATTCAGGGTACATCTACAACGCCATTCTCCTGTTTGTTTCGGAGACCCGCGGAAATATTTGTACCATAGTTTCTTCTCTTCTTCTTCTGTGGGTTGGTACACCTTGAATTTAGGTATCCACGATAGGCAATAACTTATAATAGTGAGAATAGATAGGATAGAGTCTCCTTTACCATATAGTTTCTCGTCGTGCGGTAACGGTAGGTTTAAATCAGACGTCCAATGCCAGACCATGCTGAAGTATATCGTCATCATAAGAAGAGACTTCAACCACATTCCTTGGGCTTGAAATACTGCGAAGACTCCGAAAAAATTCGAAATTATTAGATGGAAATTATTAACTGCTATCGCGTCCTTTTCATCGTATATCCACGGAATTAAGGTGACATAGACACTGTAGAGGAATAGAGAGACGAAGAATATAGAATCAAGATCGTTTTGGTCGTCGTCTTCCCTTAACGTGGTAGTTTTTTTGATACTCATGGGCAACACTTTCTCAGGCATATTTTTTAGAATAAAAAAGTCTTATATACTACGAAAACCGATTCAGATATCTCGGTGGATTCTCCAGACAACTCGAGCAAAAGAAGTAATCTCTACCCAAGAGATACTTTTCGCGTTGCGTCAGACACGGTTCGCAAACCGCCACAGGACAGGAATCACATAGATAAAGTTCTACGTGACGTTTGCGGCAAGTTCTACAGCTATTGTCGTTGTCGTCCGGTGACGGTACGGTTCGGAGTCGTTTCTGTAAGATATAAAATTGTATGTTCCAATAATGCTCTCTGTTGTTATACTTCGTCCAGAGCATCGAATTTCTCGCAATATTCCTGGTCGTCTTTATGGATACTTCGCCGTTCTTCACGTTCTGAATAACGCAGTTGCAAAGGTACCGGTGTTTCTTGCTCGCTATGGTGTTTATCCTATTCATCAGCGAGTCCGCCTGCATAACGATATACTTTCCCGTGTGAGTTTTTATACTGTACGTCCCCTCTTCGGGTTTGTCGGCGTTCCTGGTTTTAACTGCAAAACAACCAAGCACAAAATCCCTAGGGATAGCAGTCACCGCTTGCAGTCCCCAACCCGCGTCCTTTGTAAAGCTAGCCCGTTCTTTGTTCAGCCGAACCTTGACCCCGCCCCCCAGATCATACTGCTTCAAATGTACGTACTTAAAGTTTTGAACTTTTCCGGGAATGTTATCGTAGGTTTGCGTTAAAATTGTCCTAGGCATCTTCTCCGACACGTGTACTTACGTTTAAGTATAGGTTTGTAACCAAAATTATGTATATTTAAAAAGTTATGTGTATTTTCGTATTTCGTCTGTAAAATAAAAAGTTTCATTTGTTTCCAAACCAAACATGCAATCCGTCCGTACAATATTTTTTTTATGTCCCAATGTTATTTTCATATACTATTTTACAGTGTAAAATTAAGTATAAATTTACCTATCAAACACTTTTGTTTAACATTATTTATATGTTCTATTTTTTTCGTACATCCAATATCACCAAAGTTGATAGTCTAAGACTACAAGCCTAAAATTACCTATCAAACATTTTATTTTGAGATACATATAAATAACATGGACAAAATGGACC
>Ga0209198_1002765_pt1 | contig 11876 bp, 11 predicted proteins | sample COGITO_mtgs_1105_2_FD_184804 | JGI IMG/M metagenome (GOLD analysis project Ga0209198, IMG submission 184804) | Pelagic marine microbial communities from North Sea - COGITO_mtgs_110519 (SPAdes) (version 2) | ecosystem: Environmental > Aquatic > Marine > Epipelagic ...
TACCGGGCCATGTCGCGGTGTAAGATGGGGCCATTGGGATAGTGGTTTACCTGCGCATTGGGACGCGTGCTTGTCATATAGCTAACGCGTGCCAAAGCGCATGTTGGCCCTTGGGCCAACATTGTTCTGATCTGGATTAGGCTTTGATTACTTTTGTTTTTTACGGCTGTGTTTGAGCCTGTAACTTTCGCCGTTCATCTCGAGAATGTGGACGTGATGTGTTAAACGATCCAACAATGCGCCTGTCAGCCGCTCAGAGCCAAAGACTTCGGTCCACTCATCAAAGGGCAGGTTCGAGGTTATGATGATGGATCCCCTTTCATAACATTGGGATATGAGTTCAAAGAGCAATTCCGCGCCCGATTTGCTGAGGGGCACAAAGCCCAACTCATCAATGATCAGGAGGTTCTGGCTTGTCAGTTGCTTTTGAAGGCGCTGCAATCTGCGCTCATCTTGGGCCTCAATCAGGTCATGGACCAGGGCTGCCGCTGTTGTGAAGCGTACCTTTAGCCCTCGTTGGCACGCAGCCAGCCCAAGTCCCAAGGCGATGTGTGTCTTGCCCGTCCCTGATGGTCCTAGGGCGATGATGTTCTCCCTGCGATCAACGTAATCACAACGTGCCAGATCCATCGTAAGCGGCTTGTTCAAGCTGGGCATGATCTTGAAGTCAAAGCTGTCCAAGCTTTTGGTGCTGGGGAACTTCGCCGCTTTGATGCGCCGCTCAATCATACGCCGTTCGCGTTCAATCAGCTCCATCTCACATAGCCGCGCCAGATAGTGGATGTGATCTTTGTTCTCTGCAGCACAGAGCTGCGCCTGTTTGGCATACTCGCCTTGGAACGTAGGCAGTCGCAGTTGTTTAAGGTGATGCCGCAGAAGGATCTGAGGGGCTTCGGTCATGCCGCAGTCCTCCCCATCAGGCTCATGTAACTGGACGGGCGTGTTGTGCCGACATTGGCCTTGGGCAAGTAGGGATAGAAGTCCAAGTCCAATCGTGGTGGCCGCTTCTCAACCCGACACAGCACAAGATGTTTTACGGCGTCGTAGCCAATGGCACCCATATCAATGGCCTGCTGGATTGCGCCTTGCACAACGCTCATCTCGAACGTCTCCAAAAGGCGCAGGACCTGGACGTATTCTCGCTTTCCTGGCTTGCCCATTCTGGCCTCAAGCAGCCGGTGCAGCGTGGCGAAGACATCCGGAAGGTCCCAACCCTGCAAAGGGGAAGCCTGATCCAAAGCCCCCACCTTTTGTTCAAGCAGGGGTAAAAAGTGCAATGGATCAAAGATCATATCCGCTGATGCGTAGGATCGTTTATGCCGTGCAATAATCTCGTTGCCACATCCAATGATGACCTCATGCACAAACCCACGCACGTGAACATCATGGTGGGCATAAGCCACCGGCACCGAGTAATCATTGCTGCGATAGCGCACCATCGAGATCGACGTGGCCCGCGTGCTGACGTGATCGCAGGCTTCATATTCTGCGACGGGCAATCCCATTAGAGCATCCAAATCCGATATCAGGCGTGCGCCTATAGTTTGGGTGTGGCCGCGCAATGTATCACTTTGACGTTCCAAACACTTCTGCTCCAGGTGCGCGTTAAAATCATCAAAGCTGTCATAACGCGGTGCAGGCACCATGAAGTTGCGGCGGGTGTAGCCTACCATGCCCTCAACGTTGCCTTTGTCATTCCCGCGTGCAGGCCTGCCAAACCTGTCATCAAACAAGTAATGCGATTGCAATTCCGTAAACCGACGGGTCCGGACGCGCGTTCTGTCCCCCAGAATACGCGCCACAGCGATCTTGGTATTGTCGTAAAGAATGGATTGGGGAATGCCGCCAAAGAAGGCAAAGGCCGAGATGTGGCCATCACAGAATGCTTCCGTTGTCTCCGCTGGATAACCCTTCACAAACACCGCATCAGAATGCGGCAAGCTCATCACAAAGAAGTGGGCTTTGCACTCCACCCCGCCGATTACGCCGAGGGTCTCGCCAAAATCAACCTGTGCGTGGCCTGGCCGATGCGACAACGGCACAAACACCTCTTTGGTGCGCCGCTTTTGCTCACGCACGTAATACGTCACCGTCGTGAGGCTGCCTGCATACCCATGCTCATCACGCAGTCGTTCAAAAATGCGCTTCGACGTGTGACGTTGTTTTTTGATCAAGGATTTGTCGGAGCGCAGTATCTCGTCGATGACACCAACATAATCATCAAGCGTGGGGCGACGCGGCGGTTCTGAACGCTGATATCCGGGAGGCAGCTCGTGGCGCAGCATCTTCGCGATCGTCTTACGATCCTTATTGAAATAACGCGCCGCTTCTCGAGCTGACATACCGTCCTTCAAACAGGCACGGCGCACACGATTATAAATATCCACAGAATACATCTCCCGCCCTCCGACTAAACGAAGGACACAAACTGGCGGAATTTTACTCCGCTACAACCGCGCTATGCAGCCGCTTCTGTGGCCCATTATTGCTCCGCGTTTTACAACCATGTTTGCGCGTTGCAACAATGCAGCGACGCGCACCCAGTGGCTTTGGATGAACGGATTGGCAAAGCTGGGGCAAGGTATCGGTGGGTTTGACCCGCAACAAGGGCGGAAAGCGGACTTTCGCTGCGGGTGTAGCATAACCCCACCATCGAGCAGAAAGCAGACGTCAGCCGAAATTGGCAAGCGATGGAGTAGCTGCTCTCAGTGCCGTCATACAACGAACCAAGAGCCATCAAGGTGGTTAAAAACATCCGTATGACCCGGCAAATATCTTCAGCTGAGTAGAAAATCAGTACTGAATTAGCAGGCCTATGTGGCGAGAGGCACATCTCGTTGCTGCGTTGCCTTGAATAAAGCACAGCGAACTTGACTAGTTTTATCGCCATGCGAAGCGGCCAACCACGGCGTTGGGCTTACCCGCCTTACGGCTGTTGTGTCAGGTTGCGGAGTGTGATGTTCTAACTGCCCTCAAGCTGTCAAATGCTTCGATCTCAGCTTGGCACCAATCGATGTCATCGGGTGTCAATTCATCGCGATATCCAGCTACTTTCCCACGCCGGACTTTAAAACTGTTTTCGTTTGTTTTATCTTTCGGACGGAGTGCATTTCCATAAGACTTGTCGAAGTCACCGGCTGCTTCTCGCTTTCTCATATTTTCAAATGTACTGCGTTCAACCACCCGCGCTACCAAATCGGGATCATATCTGTACATCAGAAAATCAAGGACACCCATCAGTTCTTTGACGGTGTCGTGCTGCAGATTTTCGTAGGTCACACAATACATGTTTGCTCGCGACTCTGACAGGTCTTGCCACATTTTGTTAAAGGACATGATCTTGTGGACTCCGAAACGGGGATCGCGGATAAAATCCGAGATTGTCCCGTCATAGCCGGAAAGGCGGAACTGTTTCTGGTAGTAGCCGGACACAGCGGTGTCGCGCGGGTCACGCTGAAGAAATACAATCCGCTTGTAATTCGACGCACTAGAGGTCGAAAGCTCGGGAAAAAGTCTACCTGCACCATGTCCACTTTTCCCGTGCGTGTATTTTAAATCGGTACCAAGTTCATCCAGCATGACCCGAAGCCATGTTCGTCCTGATTTCGGAAAGGAAATGACTACATCAGGCTTTCGCAGCGGGAAGATTTTCGGAAAGAAGTTCATGTCAACGGGTACTCTTATTGCGAAAAGGGAATGGATTCGATGGCACATCGTCACCAAGGAATGTGCATAATTCGGACCAACCTTGGCCTTTTGTAAAGTCGAGCGCCAAGAAATTCTTGGAGTCAGAGAAGTGATTTCTCACCGCGCGATTGTGTCGATTATAGGCAGTGATCCATGTCTGCTTTGCCTCTGGATTGAGAGAAGGGTTTGAATGGGCACCGAACATCCATTCTCTCATCGGGCGGGCGGGGCGTCCGTGGTAATATCTGACACAGCTGTTGATCCAGCTTTCCGTGTCTCTTTCGGTCAGAATGAACTTGCTGTCTGGATGTGCATCAGCAAGTTGACGCCAGATAGAGAAATATGGATTGTCCAAAAACGCATCGAACAAAGGCAATGTCGCCAGATTGAAATCCCCTGACTCGATCTGCTGAATAAAGGTTCGCCCCTCATCGCCCCCGGACCAATGCTTGCGGCCATCTCCGTGGACAGCTCTGTAGCCGAGAATTTCCAACGCAGATGATAGACTGGTCGTTCCGGTTTTGTGAAATCCGACGCAGAATAACTGCGGCTGATCTGGACGCAATCGGCCCTCTTGCGCAACGCGCGAGAGACACCTCGACCATTGCAACCTACGAATAGCACGTGAAGTCCCCATCTGGTTCCCCGTTCTTACTAGAATACCTGTTAGTTTATCGTATATAGTTCCGGATCGTCAGTTGGTAGTATTTATCCGGAACTCCTCTGATGATGTGCAGTCTGCGGTAAGGGTCGCCTGCAGTTGCCTGCTGAACAAGCGTTTTTCGCCCCGAGCTGCATCGACGGTCACGCCGGCTGGCAGAATTGGGCCGATCCGGCCGTGAACCCACCGCGTCTCGCCCAGCCGCGTCGTTTCTAAGTATGGTGTCCAGACTTGTCCTACCAGTAGTCAGTTTGCTATAAGATAAACGATCTATGGGGCAGGACATGACCATCTCATACGAGACACACACCACCAGTTATGGCGTCAGACAGATCCGAAACAAGTAACCGAGAACAACAAACCAGCCTTTCGGTTCTCAGAAAGGCTGGTTACTTTCTTAAACCGCCGCTCTTCTCTTGGATGCGAAAGTGCGTTTCGTCCCGCGTTGCGGTCATCCGGGCTTCCTGAAATGCTGCGGTATCGACCAACGTCCGCTATGCGGGTTGCGACCGCAGCATTGGGACGGTGAGTTGAATGGCAGCTATGGGCCGATAGCTCCCGAGTCCAGTCACGGGACTTGATCCGGTTCAGCCTTCTTTCTTGCCCTAGCTGCTGCACTGCGCTTTCCGAGCTCCGACATTGCCTTGCGGATCATTTCAGCTTGATCGGCTTCGTCGGTCGCAACAGGAACCGTTTGCAACGGTTCATTGGACGGCACATCAACCTGTTGCACCTCGTTCACCTCAACGGTTGGCACGGGGTGCCTAACAGCCGGGATAGCTACCTTCGGACAGTCACTTGGCACACCCTCAACAGTAGCGTCTTCATCGCTATCTGGAAGTAGGCGGTAAAGACCTACGGCTAGGACGCCTATCCCAAGTGCTGCGGCGACCGCTGGATTAAGGATGGCGGGCAGAAGTAGCCCAAGTTTCGCGTTGTTCAGAGGAGCAGTCATTTCATATCCCTTTTTATGTTTGATCATTCGGGAACCGCCCGCCCACCGTTGGCAACGGTAGTGCGCACGATTCCGAACGGTCAGTCTAAGGGATTTGAACGGTTGGAGAATCCACGTCTATTTCGCCGGGGAGCGACTGAGAACGGTATCTGCGGTGGACTAATGCACATCGAAACCAGGACGGTGCCTCTTGCATATGGCAATCGCCCTTACAGTTAGCCTCTTTCTAGTCGGGTCCTACGGAGGCGCGCAGTTTTCTCTTCGCGTTTTGCGGTTTCGTTCTCTGTGATTTCCTTGGACGCACGAATGGTCTTTTCGAACGTCGTTTCGGATCGTGGTTGTGCAGTTGTAAAGACGTCTGTCTTTTTCAGCTTGGCCATAGGTCGATCTCCTTTTGGTTCATTGCGTGGATTGCATCTTTGGCCGGGAACTTCAAACAAACACCCGGCGTTGCGGCGTTGCCACAGTGCTGAACATGGTTCTACTGCTTCCACAGTGCTTCCAGCGTTGTTTTAGAAACGCAAAAGACCCCGCGAGAGCGAGGCATAAGGCGTTGTTATTATTTAGAAAGTTTGGTTGCGGGAGTAGGATTTGAACCTACGACCTTCAGGTTATGAGTCTAACGGGCTCGTGTTTGCGGGAGGAAAGTTCTATCTCCCCTACACCGTCGATAGCCAAAGCTGGACCGCACCAGACAGCCGTCCGCTGTATCGCTTGCCAGAATTGTTGGCGGCAAAACCTGATAGCATCGTGATCATCACAGAGGGAGAGAAATGCGCCGATGCATTGGCAAGTCTCGGCTACATCACAACAACCACTTTCGGTGGGGCAAGCTCTGCGCACAAAACTGACCTTTCCCCCGTGCAAGGACGCCGCGTGATAATCTGGCCCGACAATGATGACCCGGGGCGCAAGTATGCAGACCAGATCAAGACCGCATTATGCACGGGGTTTTCAACGAAGGCGCACATACTACAAATCGCCGATTTCCCCGTGCAAATAGCGGAGTTCCACGCAACGAACGGAACAGACCATAATCTAGCGAATACCGTTAAAAACCCCGGGGAAATATGCAAAGGATGGGATGCTGCAGACGCCATATCCAACGGTTGGGGCGTTGCTGAGATTGATGCACTGATTGCTTACGCTCTACAGGTTGATGAACCCCCCGTGCTTTTGAGCGACGCGGCACCAAGCAGATGCCTTGCAGACATCGAGGTCTGGAAAACGCCAGATGGAGAACCCTACGCAACATTGCGATTGGACGGTCACTTTGAACACTGGCCGATTGCGTCAGCTGCATTCAAAAAGTTCCTCTCGTATCAGCACTATCAAGAGACGGGAAAAATGTTGTCGCAGTCCGCGCTTGATGATCAGCGACGGACCTATGAGGGCCAAGCGCTCTATGGTGGTGAAGTTCATCCCGTGTTTAACCGGATCGGCACATTGGGCCGCACGCTGTACGTAGACATTGGCGACGTGAGTTGGAAAGCAATCGCGATCAACAGCGAGGGATGGCAGGTTATTGATCATCCCCCTGCCCGGTTTACCCGTGCTAGATCGATGCAACCGCTGCCAATGCCCGCAACGAGTGGCGGCGATATCAACTTGTTGCGTCCGTTCTTGAACACCGCCACTGAAGCTGACTTTCAAATGCTGGTGGCGTGGCTGATCGGGTGTTTCCACCCAAAGGGCCCATATCCCATTCTGATCTTGAACGGGGAACAAGGCAGCGCCAAAAGCACAACGGCACGGGTTCTTCGCAATCTCATCGACCCAGCCAACCCAATTGCCCGCAGTGCTCCGAACTCAGAGCAAGATTTGGTGATCGCAGCAAAGCACAACCACGTGCTGGCCTTCGATAACCTCTCCACAATCAAACCGATGATGGCAGACGCATTTTGCAGGATCGCAACGGGTGGCGGGTTTGGCACGCGCAAACTTCATACAGATTCCGAAGAAATGCTGTTCAGTGCCACACGGCCTTGCTTGCTGAATGGGATTCCAGACTTGGCTCGCCGTCCTGATTTGGCAGATCGCGCCATTGTTGTGTCTCTTCCCGTCATTGCGCCAAAGGATCGCGCCTTTGAGGGGGAGTTCAACAAAGCGCTGGACGCAGCGATGCCACGCATCTTGGTGGGCTTGCTGGATGCCGTGTCAGCCACACTGGCCAATCTAAGCTCTGTGCAACTCACAGAGCGGCCTAGGATGGCTGACTTTGCCAAATGGGTATCTGCTGCGGAACCTGCCCTTGGATGGACTCAGGGGGCGTTTTTAGAGGCGTATGCGGCAAACAGGGATAATGGTGACAGAATGTCGGTTGAAGGGAATCCCGTCGGCTTGGCCATCCTAAAGCTAGTGCAAGATGAGGTGCATTGGTCTGGCACCATGACTGAGCTTAAAGCAATCCTGCGCAATCGGTACCCATTGCTGACGGACGATCCTTACAGCTTTCCTCGTCAGGAGAACAAACTGTCGGCAGCAATTCGGCGGATAATCCCACCGTTGCGCAGGATGGGGGTGGTTATCAGCTTTGACCGTCGCGGCCATTCAGGTGAACGCACCCTCAGGATTCAAAGAGCCTAATTGATCGTCAGCATCGTCAGCAAGCGCCCACGCTGACGATGCTGACGATAGAAATTGATATTCCAGCTGTTGCTAACGGCCCAATGCGGACATTGATCCTGCCATGTCCAACAGCAAATGAGATATGGAATACATGCTTCATCTTTCTTTTGACATACCCGTGGTTAGGTCATTGCAGACGTTCCCTGAACATATGCCGACCTGCAAGGCTGCGCGCTTGCCAACAGACAGACACAGATTTGGAGGAAAAGTCCTATGGGAATTCCAAGCGATGCATCGATCAGACTGGGAGCAGCTCAAGCTGTAAATGTTGACAGTTTTGATGAAATGCGTTCAATATGGTGTTACCCAAATTGGAAGTGCATAGTATGTTAAGAATGATGGTCGGCGCAATTGGCGTGACATTTGCAGGAGCGGCGGCGTGGGCCGGCGGACTTTCTGATTCCATTGTAGAATCCGTGCCAGATGAGGTCATGCCAATGGCGGCAGAAGGTTCTGGAAACGGATGGATTATCCCAGTCATAATTGTTGGTTTATTGATCGCCGTTTCTGTTGCAGGTGGTGATGACGATGACAGTTCTGATGAAGAAGAGACTGACTGAGAAGACTAGGGCAGCATTTTCGGACTTCAGTGATATCCGTGAGGTGATCTTTGATGTGACGTTGGTTGACGTGAGCATCAAGTAGGCTATCCAGCTTACAGCGCATCATTATTTCTTGGAGTTCTTGTGTTCTATGTGCGGCGTCCCTTAGTTTATCAATTGCTTCAATCTTGCGGCAGATTGCAGGCGCTTCTTAAAGTGCAAATATTGGCGCAACAAACCGCGTGGATCTCCGCGACCCGTTCAATGGATAGCGGGCGCAAAATGAGATTTGGAGCTACCCGAGAATGGGTCTCATTATTCGAGATTTGTCCAGCAACTCATGTTGGACTGCCCCCCCAAATGCGTCCATCGGGAACTCCCGTGGTCCCATTCACTCGGTATAAGGCCTGATCATGTCTGATGCAGTAAATGTGTATGACCTTGGGGACATCGCAATGATCCTCGGCACAGCCAATTGTGCACCAGTTTCTTGTAGTGACGGCCACAGGATCATAGGCAACCACTTAGATCTGGATGTCTCTGAAATTCTGGCAGTCGCACAGCATATTCCGCTTTGCTTGCGGGGGGATGCGCACCTTGCTGCACGTAGGCGTATTGCTGAAATAATCTCGGCCAGTTCGACTCAAACGAGGGCAGTTGTGGAGCGAGAAATCACTGCAATGATCGCTGACCTACTCACGCCTGGACATCATGACGTCATGCAAGAATTCGTGACCCCGCTGGTCAATAAATTAATCGGGGAAACGGTTGGAGTTCCACTACACTTAAGTGAAGATACACTGGTGTCGCGTCTTTTCAGCCATACAATTGGCATCTCAAAACGAAAGCGAATGAATACTGAGCTACGAGAGTTGCGGCAGGCCATTTCCGCTGAATTACCTCATTTGAATGACATCGAGGTCGGTGACAGGCTCGCCCTATGCATCTTGGGATCGGATGCAATGCGCGGCACACTTGCTCGCAGTCTCCACACAATCTTTGAGTCAGGCTCCTCGGCCCCTGATGACCCTGCACTCACAGAAACATACTCTAAGACGGGCGTCCCGTTTATCGACCGCGAGGCATTGGAATCTGTGGAAATTGAGGGACAAGAGCGAAAAGCGGGAACAATTCTCCGATCTAGACTTGAAGCCTTCGAACATTCGGATGATCCGAAAGTGCGCAATCGGTTCTTTGGCTTTGGCATACACACATGCCTCGGTCGCACGCTCGCCCTTCAGGTGTGGCGGCAGATCCAAAAAGGGCTGGATGAAAAGAATGTTGCTGTCTCCGTAACAGCTTTCGCACTGCGCAAAGATGACACTTTCCATATACCGGAGACGTTTGAATTGGAGGTTCACCTTGCCTAATATCAAAGAGATTGTCGTCTCAGCACTCTTGGAAGCTGCTGAAAATGTTTCGACAAAAGAGGCCCTCGCGAATCTGGGGGCTGGTGTGGATTTTGACCTCGCGGAACTCGGACTGGAAAGCCTCCACAAGATGCAGATCATCATGCATATTGAAGAGGTGCTTGATATAGAACTCGATATTGATGACGTTAGCGAGCAAGAGACCCTGGGAGCACTTGTTGACTTTGTGACGGGCAAAGTAGGTAGCAACTGAGTTGGCTCTGAAGCGTTCGCTTCTTAAGCCGCTTACGAAGGCACCAAGCGATGCAAAGAGGGTCTTTATTATTGCAGGACTTGGCGGGCACCCGCTCCAGTTCCGTCCATTAGCGTCAGGCATGGTTCCAAAGATAAATTTGGTCGGTGTGCTCTATCCGAGATTTGCTGGAGACGACACAAGTGTAACCACTGTGGAAGAATTAGCGTCCAGAATGGCAATTGGGCTCGATGATGTTGAGGGCACCGTTATCATCTGCGGGCACTCTTTCGGTGGCACCGTTGCATATGAGATGGCTTGCCAAATCCGCCGCCAAAACCGACAAGTCGGGATCGTTTTGCTTGATACAGCTGTCGGCAGTCTCCGGCGGAAACGCGGCCGCATGTTCCGTGGCATGAGGAATGTATTTGTTGCTTGGCCACTGCAATTGTTGGGCATCGGCAGACCTCCGCGGCTGCAAGCTAACCTACCACAAGATCCGCAATCATTGGAGTTCAGGACGGAATGCCGCATCGCTGGTCGTAATTTTAAGCCTGCCAGAAGCGATGTGCCAATTGCATTGATACGCGCCGAGGCTCGAGGAAGATTGAATTGGCTATGGGGCCGCTACTGGCCATCAAAGGACTACGGTTGGTCGAAAGTTGCTCCTGTTCTAGAGGTTATATTCTGTGCCGGTGATCATGTAACAATTGTCCGTGAAAGGTCTCGTACGGATCTTGTCAAGGCTGTAAACCGGGCGATAGCCGTTGTCCATGAAAGCGCGGCAAACCTTCCCGCGCTCGGCGGTAATACCAAGTAGAACTTGCGGTCGGAGCGGTGCTCTCCTCGCAGAGCAGCGAATGTCTGCTTCCCGCCAGTTCCGACAACTATGTTTGATTTCAGCGATCGTTTGTTTTGTGTGGCGCCATTTGTAGCACCACTGTAGCACCACGCATTCCACCAACGCAAAAAGCCACCCGAGGGTGGCTGCTAGCGTCTTGATATTATTGTGTATATTTTGGTTGCGGGAGTAGGATTTGAACCTACGACCTTCAGGTTATGAGCCTGACGAGCTACCGGGCTGCTCCATCCCGCGCCAAAGGCGCACCTCGTATTGTCTTAGAGGTGCATCGTGTTAGAGAGATAACTTTGTACTTCTTATTAGGTTTGGCAATGACTTACTCTCCCACGCCTTAAGACGCAGTACCATCAGCGCTGCGGCACTTAACTGCCGAGTTCGGGATGGGATCGGGTGTTTTGCTCGCGCTATGATCACCAAACCAAAAAAGAAGTACAAAACATCAGCTTGGCATGTATGCACATGCCGCGTTGTTCCTTGATCATCGTATACTGATGATTGTGTGTGTATGAACTTTGATTTTTTCCAGTCTTACTATTACTGGATCAAATCAAGCCTATCGAGCAATTAGTACCAGTCAACTGAACGGCTTACACCGCTTACATCTCTGGCCTATCGACGAGGTGGTCTACCTCGGCTCTCAGGGATATCTTGTTTTGAAGGGGGCTTCCCGCTTAGATGCCTTCAGCGGTTATCCTGTCCGATCATAGCTACTCTGCACTGCCGTTGGCACGACAACAGATCCACCAGTGGATCGTTCACCCCGGTCCTCTCGTACTAGGGGCAACTCTTCTCAAATATCCTACACCCACGGAAGATAGGGACCGAACTGTCTCACGACGTTCTAAACCCAGCTCACGTACCTCTTTAAACGGCGAACAGCCGTACCCTTGGGACCTGCTCCAGCCCCAGGATGAGATGAGCCGACATCGAGGTGCCAAA
>Ga0209198_1002771_pt1 | contig 11866 bp, 11 predicted proteins | sample COGITO_mtgs_1105_2_FD_184804 | JGI IMG/M metagenome (GOLD analysis project Ga0209198, IMG submission 184804) | Pelagic marine microbial communities from North Sea - COGITO_mtgs_110519 (SPAdes) (version 2) | ecosystem: Environmental > Aquatic > Marine > Epipelagic ...
ATCACAAAGCCTTCTAGTTAAGTATCCAGAGTTAGCTGTTTTCAGAGCCGTATCTGCAAGACCTTTTCGAGCTCCATGGGTGGATATAAAGTACTGCAATACTGAGAGACCCTCTCTGAAATTAGCAGTAATCGGAGTTTCAATGATTGACCCATCTGGCTTAGACATAAGTCCACGCATTCCAGACAACTGCCTAATCTGTGCAGGTGATCCTCTGGCCCCAGAATCTGCATAGATAAACACGGAATTAAATGATGCTTGATCAATTTCATTTCCGTCTCTGTCAATGACTTGGTCAGTACTAATCTTAGTCATCATGGCCTTAGCAACTTTTTCATTGGCTCTTGACCAAATATCAATTACCTTGTTGTAGCGCTCGCCTTGAGTTACGAGACCAGATTCAAACTGCGTTTCAATCGCTTTGACTTCTTTTTCTGCCGCATCAATAATTCCTGCTTTCTCATCAGGGATTACAAAATCATCTACGCCAATCGATGAGCCGGATCTTGTTGAGTGATCAAACCCTAGATACATTAACTGATCCGCAAAAATCACTGTAGATTTAAGCCCAGCCTTTCTGTAAGAAATATCTATAAGCTTTGAAACTGATTTTTTATCTAAAGTTTTATTGACATTATCGAATCCAACTTCAATTGGGGTGATTCTCCAAACCAAGGTGCGCCCAACAGTTGTTTCCTCTAAAAAAGTACCTTTATCAGCATTAGTAATTCTACATTTAATATTTGCATGAATATCAACTGTTTCTGCCTCATAGGCTCTCAGAACTTCATCTGGGTTGCTAAAGATTCTGCCGTCACCTTTAACATTGACTTTATCGCGTGTCATGTAATACAAGCCCAACACAATATCCTGCGTAGGATTGATAATTGGTTCTCCGTTAGCAGGTGAAAGAATGTTGTTTGTAGACATCATTAGAGCCCTAGCTTCTAGCTGCGCTTCAATTGAAAGTGGGACGTGAACAGCCATCTGGTCGCCATCAAAATCAGCATTAAAAGCAACACATACCAATGGATGTAATTGAATTGCCTTGCCTTCAATCAATAATGGTTCAAATGCTTGAATACCTAGCCTATGAAGGGTTGGTGCTCTGTTCAATAAGATAGGGTGCTCTCGAATAACCTCTTCTAAGATTTCCCATACCTCAGGAGTCTCTCTCTCCACAAGTTTTTTTGCAGCCTTAATGGTCGTTGCGAGCTCATTCTGCTCTAACTTTCCATAAACATAGGGTTTGAATAGCTCTAATGCCATTTTCTTTGGTAAGCCGCATTGATGTAACTTCAAATTAGGACCCGCGACAATAACTGATCTACCAGAATAATCTACTCGTTTACCCAACAGGTTTTGTCTAAACCTTCCACCCTTACCTTTAATCATATCTGCAAGAGATTTTAAAGGTCGCTTATTAGTTCCAGTGATTACTCTGCCCCTTCTGCCATTATCAAGAAGTGCATCAACACTTTCTTGAAGCATGCGCTTTTCGTTTCTTACAATAATGTCAGGTGCGCTGAGCTCCAGCAGACGTTTCAATCTGTTGTTTCTATTGATAACTCTTCTGTATAGATCATTCAGATCAGAAGTCGCAAAACGTCCGCCCTCTAAAGGAACAAGAGGCCTAAGGTCTGGTGGTAAAATTGGTAGAACATTCATAATCATCCACTCTGGCTTATTTCCAGATTCATTGAATGCTTCTAAGAGCTTGAGACGCTTAGATAGTTTCTTGAGCTTAGTTTCGGAGTTAGTTTGAGGGACCTCTTCTCTGATGATTCTAATCTCCTCTGCTAAATCTAATTCCTGCAGAAGCATTTGAACTGCTTCGGCGCCCATCGAGGCTGTGAATTCATCTCCATGCTCATCAAAGGCTTCAACATACTCTTCTTCTGTTAGTATTTGGCATTTCTCTAGCTCAGTTAAGCCTGGATCAGTAACAATATAGCTTTCAAAATAAAGAACGCGCTCAATTTCTCTTAATGTAATATCTAGCAATAGACCTATTCTTGATGGAAGAGATTTTAAGAACCATATATGAGCAACTGGTGCAGCCAGTTCAATATGTCCCATTCTATCTCGCCTAACTTTAGCAAGAGTAACTTCAACCCCACATTTTTCACACACAACACCTCTGTGTTTCATGCGTTTATATTTTCCGCAGACACACTCGTAATCCTTCACCGGTCCAAAAATCTTTGCACAGAAAAGACCATCTCTTTCTGGTTTAAAAGTTCTGTAGTTAATAGTTTCAGGTTTCTTTACTTCACCAAATGACCAAGATCTGACCATTTGAGGAGAAGCTAGACCAGCAGTAATGGAAGAAAAGTCTTCTTGCTTGGCTTTTAATGAGTTTAGTAAATCTTTCAATTATTTCTCCTAATTTTCTGAATCTAATTCTAGGTTTATTCCAAGCGATCTAATTTCTTTCGTCAGTACATTGAATGACTCGGGAATATTGGCATCCATCTGATAGTTTCCATCAACGATGTTTTTGTACATCTTGGTTCTACCTGCCACATCATCAGATTTGACTGTGAGCATTTCTTGGAGGGTATAAGAAGCACCATAAGCTTCGAGAGCCCATACTTCCATTTCACCAAATCTCTGTCCGCCAAATTGCGCCTTGCCACCAAGAGGTTGCTGTGTAACCAAGCTGTATGAGCCAGTTGAACGAGCATGCATCTTATCATCGACCAAGTGATTTAACTTGATCATATACATGTACCCCACTGTAACTGGGCGCTCAAATTTCCTGCCGCTCCTACCGTCAAATAGAGTTAGCTGACCAGACTCAGGGAGATCTGCAAGCTTCAACAGCTCTTTGATTTCAGATTCTTTTGCACCATCAAATACTGGCGTTGCTATAGGCAAGCCATCTTGAAGGTTTTCTGCAAGTGTTTGAATCTCTGAATTATTAAAAGAATTGAGGTCTTCTTTAATGGTCGCATTTTTGTTGTACAAAACATCAAGATATTTTTTAAGCTCATCAGCTTTTGCTTTAGCTTTAATCATTTTATTGATTTTTAAGCCTATGCCCTTGGCAGCTGCGCCCATATGAGTCTCAAGAACTTGTCCTACGTTCATCCTTGATGGAACACCTAGGGGATTAAGAACGATATCCACTGGATTACCTTCTGTGTCATATGGCATATCTTCAATTGGCATAATTTCTGAAATCACACCTTTATTACCGTGCCTTCCAGCCATTTTATCACCAGGCTGAATTCTTCTTTTGACAGCAAGATAGACTTTCACAATCTTAATCACGCCTGGAGCAAGATCATGACCTCTGATAATTTTCTGTTTTTTCTCTTGAAAGCTTTCTTCAATATCTTTGAGGTATAGCTTGAGAGCCTTTTCAGCATCTTCTATTTTGTCATTTGTTGAATCATCTGAAGTTCTAATTGACAGCAAGTCATCTAAAGATAGTTCCTTGAGATCTTCTGCATTGATACTAGCGCCCTTCTTAAGACCAGGGCCTTTAGAAACTTTTGTACCTTTAAGAAGATCAACTAATCTAATTCTTGTTGCATCATTGATAATATTGATCTGGTCATCTGTATCTTTTTTAGTTGCAGACAGGTGATCTAACTCGATTGACTTAGTTCGCTCATCTTTTTCCATGCCATCTCTAGTAAAGACCTCGACACCAATAACTGTTCCATTAATACTAGACGGTACTCTTAGAGAGGTGTCTTTTACATCTGAAGCTTTTTCTCCAAAAATAGCACGTAATAATTTTTCCTCAGGCGAAAGCTGCGTCTCTCCTTTTGGAGTGATCTTACCAACCAAAATATCACCAGCTTTAACTTCAGCACCTACATAGACCATGCCACACTCATCTAGCTTATTCAGCGATCCCTCTCCCACATTTGGGATATCAGATGTGATTTCTTCTGAGCCAAGTTTCGTGTCTCGTGAAATACAAGTAAGCTCTTGAATATGAATTGACGTAAATCTATCCTCTCGAGAGACTTTTTCTGACATCAAGATTGAATCTTCAAAGTTATATCCATTCCATGGCATAAAGGCTATACGAATGTTTTGACCTAAGGCTAGCTCTCCGTTATCAACAGAAGGGCCGTCAGCTAAAATATCACCAAACTTAACTTTATCCCCAACAGACACTAGAGGTCTTTGGTTAATGCAAGTGTTTTGATTTGATCGCGTGAACTTTGTAAGGTTGTATATGTCTACGGCATTATTTGAGTTCTTAGAATCTGTAACTCTCACAACTATTCTAGCTGCGTCAACATTTTCTACAACACCATTATTCTTAGATACAACACATACGCCAGAATCACCAGCAACAATAGTTTCAAACCCAGTTCCAACAAGTGGTTTTTAAGGTTTTAACACAGGCACAGCTTGGCGCATCATATTGGAGCCCATTAAGGCTCTATTCGCATCATCATGCTCAAGAAATGGAATTAAGGAGGCTGCAACAGAAACAACTTGCTGAGGAGCAACATCCATCATGTCAATTCGCTCTGGACTCATTAAGGCTGAGTCACCATTATGACGAACCGGAACCAAATCATCTGTAAATTTTCCTGCTTTATCAAGCACAGCATTCGCTTGAGCTATAACATGCTCAGCCTCATCAATAGCTGAAAGAAATACAATCTCATCAGTAACCTTGCTCTTAATAACCTTTCTGTATGGAGTTTCAATAAATCCATATGAGTTAGTTCTTGAGTAACAAGCAAAAGAATTTATTAGGCCGATATTTGGCCCTTCAGGAGTCTCAATAGGGCATAGTCTGCCGTAATGGGTAGGATGGACATCTCTCACCTCAAACCCTGCTCTTTCTCTTGTCAGGCCTCCAGGCCCTAGAGCAGAAACTCTTCTTTTGTGAGTAATTTCTGATAATGGATTATTCTGATCCATGAACTGTGATAGCTGGCTAGAACCAAAAAACTCTTTAATAGCAGCAGTCACAGGCTTAGCATTAATAAGATCCTGTGGACCTAATTCATCAGCTTCTGCCATGCTCAGTCTCTCTCTAACAGCTCTCTCTACTCTTATCAGACCAACTCTAAATTGATTAGCCGTCATTTCCCCAACAGATCTAACTCTTCTATTTCCAAGATGATCAATATCATCGACGGTATCATGGCCATCTCTAATATCTACAATTCCCTTCATAACACCCAAGATGTCATCAGCATCCAAAATGCCTGGGACTTCTTTCTCAGATTCAATTTTCAATCTTCTATTAAATTTCATTCTGCCAACTTCAGAAAGATCGTATCTCTCAGGGTTGAAAAATAAGTTTTGGAATAACTGCTCTGCAGAATCTTTGGTTGGTGGCTCACCAGGTCTCATCATTCTATAAATTTCAACTAAAGCCTCTAGTCTATTAGAGGTAGGGTCAGCTCTTAGGGTTGTGGAAATATAAGGACCTTTATCAAGCTCGTTAATGTACAAACAATGAAGCTCAGTAACCTTTGATTCTCTTAAGATTTCAATAGTTGCAAGATCTAGCTCTGTGTTTGCTGGAATTAAAACCTCTCCAGTCTCCTGATTAAAAACATCTTTTGCGAGAACCTTGCCAATTAAAAAATCATCCTCAACTTTTAATGATGAAATTTTAGCTTGCTCAAGTTCTCGAACATGACGCGCAGTAATTCTTTTATTGGCTTCTACAATTACCTTGCTTTTAACTTTTAGGTCTACTGGCAATGTTTGGCCACGTAACCTAGAGGGAATTAATTCAATGTTGATGCCTGCTTTTTCAACGTGAACAGTATCAATTTCATAAAAATTTTGTAATATCTCTTCAGTGCCCATATCCAGGGCTTTAAGAATAATCGTTGCAGGAATTTTTCTTCTGCGGTCAATTCGACAATATAAATTATCCTTTGGATCAAATTCAAAATCTAACCATGAGCCTCTGTAAGGAATAATTCTTGCAGAATAAAGAACCTTGCCAGATGAATGGGTTTTACCTTTATCATGATCATAAAATACACCAGGTGATCTATGTAACTGATTTACAACGACTCTTTCAGTGCCATTAATCACAAACGATCCATTCTCTGTCATCAGGGGCACTTCGCCCATAAACACTTCGCCTTCTTTTACGTCTTTAACGTCTTGGAAATTAGTCTCTCTATCGTAAATCACTAATCGAACGGTGATTCTTAGGGGGGCTGAATAGCTTAAACCTTGAATCAAACATTCCTGAACCGTAAATCCAGGCTTGCCAAGCTCATAGGAAACATACTCAAGAGCAGCATTGCCCGATACGCTGGTAATCGGGAAAAGAGTTTGAAAAACCTCTTCTAGACCCTTGTTTTCTCTTGCACCAACTTCAACATGCTGTTGAAGGAACTGTGTGTAAGAATCAAGCTGAGTTTTGATGAGTTTTGGAAGCTCCATGACTTTTGGCAGTCTTCCAAAGTTTTTTCTAATTCTTCTTTTCTCGGTGTAGCTATAGGACATATGTTGCTCTTGAAATATTATTTAAATTACAGATTTACTTAAGTTCTGCAGTTGCTCCAGCTTCAATTAATTGCTTGAGCATCTCTTCAGCTTCAGCTTTTGGTGCGCCTTCTTTTAAAGTGTTAGGAGCGCCGTCTACTAAGTCTTTAGCTTCTTTGAGACCTAAGCCAGTAATTGCTCTAACAGCTTTAATTACTTGAACCTTTTGATCGCCAGCTGCAGTCAAAACGACATCAAAGTCAGTTTGTTCTTCAGCAGCCTCTTCTCCACCACCAGCAGCAGCCGGGGCAGCAGCTACGGCAGCAGCAGCAGTTACACCAAATTTTTCTTCAATAGCTGAGATTAACTCAACCAAGTCCATCACGGACATCTCTTCAATCGAACTTAAAATATCATCTTTAGATATTGCCATTTTTTTTCTCCTAGATTTAGGCGTTAGCCTGTTTGTTGTCACGAACTGCTGCAAGAACTCTAGCTAATTTGCTTGGCACTTCATTAAGAAGTGTTGCAAATTTACCTATAGGTGCCTGCAGTACAGAAGCGATAAGAGTTAATGCCTCTTCTCTTGAAGGCAATGATGCTAATACATCAATTTGCGATCCATCGAGAAGTTGCCCTTCTACTACCAAAGCTTTGACCTCAAGAGCGTCAAAATTTTTGGCGTATGTTTTTAACATCTTCGCTGCTGCGCCTGGCTCTGCATATGAGAATGCAAATAATGAGGGACCTGTCAGAACGTCATTGGTGCAACCAAAGTCAGTTCCTTCAAATGCCAATTTTGCAAGCGAGTTTTTAATAACCTGGATATGAATACCAGACTCTGTTCCCTGTCTTCTAATCTCAGTCAGCTCAGAAACCTTAAGGCCCCTGGCATCTGAAATCACAAGCGAAGAGGCAGAAGCCGAAACTTCCTTAACTTCTCGAACAATTCTCTCTTTATCTTCTCTAGCTAATGCCACAGCAATTCTCCTTTTAATGCCTTTCGGCTAATCAGTGACAAACCGCCTTCGCAATTTGAACACCACCTACGTAGGAAATTAAGCTTTCGCACCTACGGTCTTTGACGGCTGCGATAATCGCAACAATCTAGGGTCAAAAAAGACCCTAAAACTATACTAAGGATGCAGGAGCAACCTTGACTCCTGGTCCCATCGTGCTACTTAAGGCAACACTATGAATATAAATACCTTTTGCAGTAGCGGGTTTTAATTTCTTAACCTCGTCCATCATAGCGGCTGCATTTTCTTGTATTTGATTGGCAGAAAAAGAAACCTTGCCGATACATCCGTGCAGAATTCCATTCTTATCTGTTCTAAATCTTACTTGGCCAGATTTTGCATTTTTAATGGCATCTCCAACTTTCTCAGTGACTGTACCAGTTTTAGGGTTTGGCATGAGTCCTTTTGGACCTAGTACCTGACCTAGTTGACCCACAACTTTCATGGCAGCCTGAGTCGAGATTACTACGTCTACAGAAATCTCTTCTTTTTTAAACTTTTCAGCGAGATCGTCGAGGCCTACAAAGTCTGCTCCAGCATCTGTAGCTTCTTTGGCCTGATCGCCGTCTGCAAAAACTGCTACTGAGACAGCTTTGCCAAGTGAATGCGGAAGAGTAATTGCGCCTCTAACATTCTGGTCTGATTTACCAGCATCAATCCCAAGTCTTAATGCTATGTCTATAGATTCATCAAACTTAGGTGATTTCACTGTTTGGAAAATAGTCATAGCCTCATCAAGAGAGTAAGTAGTTTCTGGGTTCACCAGCTCTAGTAACTGTTTTTTCTTTTTTGTTAACTTTGTCATTATTTAACCTCAACACCCATACTACGGGCTGTACCTTCAATAATTTTTACCGCTTGATCCATCTCATTTGCATTGAGATCTTTTTGCTTCATTGTCACAATCTCTTCAAGCTGTGCTCTGGTAATTGTTCCAACCTTGTCTCTATTTGGGACAGCACTTCCTTTCGTTAATCCCAAGACTTTCTTAATCAAAACTGCTGCTGGAGCTGATTTCACCTCGAAAGTGAAAGATTTATCTTCGTATACAGTGATAGCTACTGGCAGTGGTAAACCTTTTTCTGTGCCTTGAGTGGCAGCATTAAAAGCATTACAAAAATCCATGATATTAACAGCTGCCTGACCTAGGGCTGGACCAACAGGTGGACTCGGATTAGCTTCGCCCGCAGGAATCTGCAGTTTCAAAATTGTTGCTATTTTTTTTCCTTTCTTTGCCATTATGTTTTCTCTATTTGCATGAAATCTAACTGAACTGGAGTGGATCTACCAAGAATTTGAACCGAGACTTTCGCCTTGCTTCTCTCGTAATCTACTTCCTCAACAATCCCATTAAAGTCATTGAATGGGCCATCACAGACTCTGATTACTTCGCCTGGTTCGAATAATGTTTTAGGACGAGGAGCCTCTTCGCCTACCTCTATACGATTTAATATGTTATCCACATCGCTCTTTGAAATAGAGGATGGTTTGTCTTTCTTGCCACCGACGAAGGTGCTAACTCTTGGCGTGTGCTTAACAAGCTGCCAAGTATCATCATTCATCTCCATCTCTATTAAGATGTAACCAGGAAAAAATTTTCTTTCAGTTTTTTTCTTAGCGCCGCTTTTGAGCTCAACTACAGATTCTGTAGGGACAAGTATTTCACCGAATTGATCCTCTAATCCCGCCAATGCAATACGCTCTTCAATCGCAGCTTTCACTTTAAGCTCGTATCCGGAATATGCCATTATTACGTACCAATTCACTTTATTACTATCCTAAAATTAATTTAGTTAACCAACTCAACAATGACTCTAAAGCCCAAAAAAATAAACAGAGCACGACAATTGAACCAAAAACTACCATGAAGGTTTGAGTGGTCTCTATCCTCGACGGCCAAACCACCCTTCTCATCTCAGTTCTAGATTCACGCATTAACTTCACAGCGCCTGCGCCAAAAACTGTGTTAGCAAGAATAAATGTAGCAACAAGAAATAGTGCTACAACTGCGAGCACTCTGTATAGGAATGCAACTTCAGTGTAATAACCATTTCCAATAACAGCGACTGAAAAGATACCGATGGCTAGAAGCCACTTAATCTTATCGGCAATGTTTGATGCTTTACCCTTTGCCATATTTCTTAATTTAAACCAGCTCCTTGGCAGGCCAGGAAGGACTTGAACCCTCAACCTACGGCTTTGGAGGCCGTCGCTCTACCAGTTGAGCTACTGGCCTAAATTTTCTCCTATAAATAGAGACAAAAATGCCGAGCGTTAATCTCGGCACAATTGTAAAATTGTTTAATTACTTAATAATCTTTGCTACTACGCCAGCTCCAACTGTTCTGCCGCCTTCTCTAATCGCAAACTTCAGACCTTCTTCCATAGCGATCGGGGCAATCAAAGTCACTGTCATCTTAATGTTATCACCAGGCATAACCATCTCAACACCCTCCGGTAATGCACACGCACCAGTAACATCAGTTGTTCTAAAGTAGAACTGAGGTCTGTAGTTGCTAAAGAAAGGGGTATGTCTTCCGCCCTCTTCTTTGCTTAAGACATAGATTTCTGCTTCAAATTCCGTATGAGGACTAATAGAGCCTGGAGCACATAGAACCTGGCCTCTTTCAACAGCATCTCTCTCAACGCCTCTTAAAAGAACTCCACAGTTCTCACCAGCACGTCCTTCGTCTAGAGATTTTCTGAACATTTCAACACCAGTACAAGTCGTAGTAGTTGTGTCTGTAATGCCAACAATTTCAATTGGGTCCCCAGTCTTAACAATCCCTTGCTCAATTCTGCCAGTAACCACTGTTCCTCTACCAGAAATAGTGAACACATCTTCCACAGGCATCAAGAAAGGTTTTGCAATTTCTCTTGTTGGCTCTGGTACAAATGAATCCAATGCTTCGATTAGCTTTTGCACGGCTGGAACTCCGATCTCTGATGTGTCGCCTTCCAATGCTTTTAATGCACTTCCAACAATGATTGGAGTGTCATCCCCTGGAAAGTCATACATATCAAGAAGTTCTCTGACTTCCATTTCGACTAGCTCTTGAAGCTCAGAATCATCAACTTGATCCGCTTTGTTTAAAAAAACAACAATTTTTGGAACGCCAACTTGCTTAGCAAGAAGGATGTGCTCTCTTGTTTGAGGCATTGGGCCATCAGCTGCACTTACAACTAGGATAGCTCCATCCATTTGAGCAGCACCAGTAATCATGTTTTTAACATAATCAGCATGTCCTGGACAATCAACGTGAGCATAATGTCTAGTGCTAGAAACGTATTCAACGTGAGATGTTGCAATGGTGATACCACGCTCTCTTTCTTCTGGGGCATTATCAATATTTGCAAAATCGATAATTTCTCCACCATATGTTTCAGAAGCGACCTTTGTTAAAGCAGCTGTTAAGGTAGTTTTACCATGATCAACGTGACCAATCGTTCCCACGTTTACATGGGGTAAAGTTCTTTCGTATTTTTCTCTAGCCATTTCTTGCCTCTCTATGTTTTCAATTAACTCTAAAATCTACCTAAAAATGGAGCTCATAACCGGACTTGAACCGGTGACCTCTTACTTACCAAGCAAGTGCTCTACCGCTGAGCTATATGAGCCCGAATTACAGCAACCAAATTTAAGGTGGCGTATTATCTCTTTAATAATAGATAAACTCAACCTTTTTTGCGGTAAATATTTTATGAATGGTGGAGGAGGCTGGATTCGAACCAACGTACTCGTAGAGAACAGATTTACAGTCTGCCGCCTTTAACCACTCGGCCACTCCTCCATATCAAGGTTGCTATTTTTGTTCTAGAATGGATCGAAGTCAACTATATTATTAATAACTTGGGTAAATTAATACAAAATGAGGTCCTCAAGGACATTAATCAGGATGATCTGGACTGTTATTTTTTTAACACCATAGATTCAACCAATCTCTTTGCCAAGCAAACTGAGCTCAAAAAACCTTTTTTAGTTGTTTTATCTGAGCAGCAAACAGCTGGCAGAGGTCGGCATGGTAAAACATGGCATAGCCCAGAAACAGGTAATATATATTTAAGTGTTAAATATCAAGCAAAGGAATTGGAACCATCTCTGAGCTTGGTTATTGGTCTATTAATAGCAGAGGCTTTAGACGAGTCATCGGGTCAGCAAGTGAACGCTACTTTAAAATGGCCTAATGATATCTTATTAAATAATAAGAAAATTTGCGGCATTCTCATTGAGTCTGAAGTGGTCGATTCTAAAATTGAGTGCACCATCGGCATTGGAATTAATTATTCAATTCCTAAAAAAGAATCTTGGTGGGGAGACCTCGAAGCTTTCAAGGAAGTGCTGCCAAGAGAAAAATTAATTAGCACTATTCTGCAAAAGATTATGTTGTATAAGAAAAATAATTATCTGAATT
>Ga0209198_1002780_pt1 | contig 11850 bp, 11 predicted proteins | sample COGITO_mtgs_1105_2_FD_184804 | JGI IMG/M metagenome (GOLD analysis project Ga0209198, IMG submission 184804) | Pelagic marine microbial communities from North Sea - COGITO_mtgs_110519 (SPAdes) (version 2) | ecosystem: Environmental > Aquatic > Marine > Epipelagic ...
TGTTCGAGAGACGTGGGGCGAGATTGGTCTTGGTGGCTCTTATGCGATGAACGACAACTCGAAGCTCTATGGTGAGGTGTCTTACAGTCAGGCGTTTAATAACTCCGACATTAATGCCTTGTCTGCAAATGCGGGCATTCAAATACTGTGGTGATAAATAGCGCTTGAATACAATAAAAGCCGCACTCGCATTTATCAGTGTGGGTGTGGTTTTACCTGCGGGCTGTCGGCGCATTAAAAACACGCTAGGAATGCTGTCCACAGCACCCGAAAGACGCAGCAACTTAATGCACAGCGGCTTGCCCTAAGATGAGAGCGGTCTTTGCGTGACCCACTGTTCGACGACACTCTTACGCCAGCCTATGGTATTGCGACTGATCTTGAGAGATTTGGGGAATTCACCGCTATTCATCATGCGGTATAAAGTTGATCTGCTAACGCCTAATGCTGCAACTACATCTTTGGAGCGAAGTATTGTTTCTGTCATGGTTTCTGCTCTGCTTGTTTTATTCTGGTTTTTCTTGAGCTTTGGATAAACCACTCAGGTTAAAGCAGAGTTAATTTCTGCCACACATATGTAATTGAAACCAAATAAACTAAAAGACGCTTACTTAAATTCAGATACATCAATACCAGCCGTCAGATAATCGCACCATGACTGCATAAGATCACGCCGTTGCTCAAGGTAATCCCTCCTGCGATACGCCCGCTCCACATCACTGCCAATTGTATGCGCCAAAGCATCCTCAACCCACCGGTGGTTCCAACCTTCGCCGTGCGCCCAATCAGAAAACGTAGAGCGCCACCCGTGTGGCGTATACTGACCCAGCCCCGCATTCTTCATCGCCTTGCTAATCGTCATGTCAGACATCGCACTTCCACTTGCAGAGGGCAGTATAAGCGCACTGTGCTCCCATCGGGTAAGATGACCCAGTAAATCAGCCAGTATGGGCGCAACAGGTATTCTGTGTATACGCCGTGCCTTCATTCTTTTAGCCGGTATTGTAATTGTATTTCCCTCAACGTCCGACCATTGCATATGACGCAGCTCGCCAGATCTCAGTGACGTTAGTGCGATTATAATCGCCCCTTGTGCGCCTATCCCGCTTTCTCGCTTTGCCCATAGTTTGGCAAATGCCTCAGGAGCATCCTCAACAGGTACTGCAGCGTGATGCCTGACAACACGGATCTGCTTGCCCAGGATGTGATCCAGGTTGTCTTTTAACATCGCAGGGTTGGGACCGCTTCTTTCTTCAAGTGCAATACAAGCAGATAGAATACGTTCTACTCTCTGACGTACACGAGCGGCTGTTTCCTGCTTTGATTGCCAGACCGGTATTAAACAATTAGCAACCTGCCGTGTGTTGATCTGATCTACCGGCATACCCATTAGATCACCTACATAATTGTTTAGGGTGCTTTCCCATTGTTTGGCGTGCTTGACGTTACTCCATTCACCAGAGCGTAATTGCAGATACCGATCCATTGCCTGTCTGAATGTAATGACAGCTACAGGTATATCAGCACTTTCAGACAAGACGGGCTCAATCATTACTAATTTGGGATCAAGGCCATCACCCAGCCTCTCACGGGCCTGTGCGGCCTTACTACGCGCTTTGGCGAGCGAAACGCTTGGATAGGACCCCAATCCCATTTCTTTGCGTTTATTTTGGTGGCTGTATTTAAAAACAAACACGCGGTTGTCACCTCTGCGGCGCACATACAGCCCACCACCATCGGCCGTCATGCCCTCGTTGATGCGTTTTATGGATCGATCAGACAGGAGATGAAGCTTGGTTGCACGCATGATTGTCCCTTTCTGGCCCATACAAGGCCCATACGAAGGGCCGTGCATAGGTGGTACGGGATGGAACGCCGTGACACAAGTAAAGTCACAAAAGCCCATGTTTATATGGCTATTTGAGACTTATTGAGATTTGGTGAAACGGGATGGTGGCGGAGACTGTGGGATTCGAACCCACGGGACGCTCTCACGCCCAACGGTTTTCAAGACCGCCGCATTCGACCACTCTGCCAAATCTCCGTCAAGCACTGCTTTATTCCGCCTTTTATGATTCGGCAAACAGTCTGATGCAAGCGGAATAATAACAATTATCCGGTATAATACTTTCCAGAGCCATAACGCCTCGCTATGGTAGTAGAAAGTATAAACTAATTAATAAAATAGCGATCTATTAATCGCATAATGATCTGAAAAAGACTTAAGACAAAAATAGAGAATTTGTTACAATTGGAGGGCTGAAGTTAAATAGCAATGTCTTACAGGAGATGTTAAAAAGGCATTCCGAGCTAAGCCGTTGAACCCAGAATTAAAAGTGCTGGTATATTTATTTAACCAGAACAAAATTTAGAATACGTCTTTCAACATCAAAACAGCTTGAAATACATTATAAACAACCAACTAGGAGTAGAAATTGTTCCGAACATTCATTACTGCCGCTTTCCTGTTAATAGCCGCCCTACCCGTGAATGCTTTTGAAACGAGTGCAACGGCTGCATATGTTTATGATCTTACAACGGGCACAGTATTGTTAAGCAAAAATGCAAACGAGCCGTTGCCACCAGCATCAATGTCCAAACTAATGACACTTTACGTGACATTTGAAGCCATCAAACGCGGTCAATTGCGAATGACAGACGAATTAGCTGTATCCTCCCATGCTAATAGCTATGGCGGTTCTACACTGTTTCTCAGGACAGGGGAACGGGTCAGCGTTGAAGACCTAGTCCGGGGAGTCATTGTATTGTCAGGTAATGATGCGTGTGTCGTTATTGCCGAAGCGCTCAGCCCTGATGGATCAGAAAAAGGCTTTGCTAAGATGATGACTGTGCGCGCTCGGGAAATTGGCATGAAAAACTCAACTTTTATGAACTCAAACGGATGGCCAGCCACAGGACATAGCATGTCAATGAAGGATCTTGGTATATTGGCTACTAGGCTAATCGAGGACTTTCCAGAATTTTACCCAATGTTTGCCGAAACCGAGTTTCTTTTTGATGCAAATGAGTCCGCTAACCGGTATAATCGTAATCCCCTACTCAAGCTAGGTATAGGAGCAGATGGCCTAAAAACAGGTCACACAAAAGAGGCAGGTTATGGCCTGACCGGCTCTGCCCAACAAGACAATCGACGGATTGTTTTCGTTGTGTCAGGTCTCGAGTCAGCAGCTAACCGTGCTCAAGAAACTGAAGCAATCGTAAACTGGGCTTTCCGCCAATTTGTAGAGCGGACCCTCGCCAAGCAGGGTCAAAGGATTACTACAGCATCTGTATGGGAAGGTGGAGAGCCTACTGTGGGCTTGGTGCCAGCTAAAGACATTTCAATTTTGCTACCCGTGATTTCCAACAAATCTGTGACTGCTGAAGTCGTTTATACAGGTCCAATTCAAGCGCCAATCATTGCCGGCACACCTTTAGCAGAATTGGTTTTGCAACCTGAGGGGCTTCCCAAACAAAGATTTGTACTTGTAGCTGAAAACGACGTTGTGCACGGAGGTTTTCTTGCAAAAATCTCAACTGCAGCTAAGGCTCTTATTAACCAGATTAAAAATACACCTATGGAAAAAAGTGGCGCGTGACAAAAGGTACTTTCATCAGTTTTGAGGGGATCGACGGCTCGGGTAAATCAACCCAAGCCTTCATGCTTTCAGAACATTTGCAAAATCTTGGTTATGAGCCAATTCTTACCCGCGAGCCTGGTGGCTCTCCAGGTGCTGAAGAAATACGCGCACTTGTTCTGCAAGGTGATACCGACAGATGGTCTGCAGAAACTGAGTTATTGCTATTTACCGCCGCTAGGCGCGATCACCTTGAACGATTAATTCAACCCGCTTTGGAACAAGGTAAAATAGTAATTTGCGATAGATTTGCCGATAGTACGAGAATGTATCAAGGCTTAAGTCGCGGCGATTTACGTAATACAGTTGACGCTTTACATTCTTTGATGATCGGACGGGAACCAGACGTAACATTATTAATAGATATGGATCCTGCACGAGGGCTAGCTCGCGCTAAAAGTCGCCAAGGTATCGAAGAACGGTTTGAAGACTTTGGTACAGATCTCCAAACTAAAATGAGGACTGGATTTCTTGCACTGGCCGAAGAATTCAACGAACGGTTTGTGGTCATCGACGGCACACGTGAAATAGACATTGTGGCGCAAGAAGTTGCAGAAGCAGTTTTGAAATATCTCAACTCTCAAATGTAAATAATCCTAGTTCCAACATTTTATAACTCCTTGAAGTCAGCTCACCTAACAAAACAATAATTTTTTAGAAGCGAAAGATCTAAAATATCTCTAATTATCTTGTACACCAGTAAAAGTTATACCCAGCACTTTAAAAATTAGTCAAATTCAGAGAGTTTATAGCGAAATTATCCTCATGTCCCCTATCCCAGCAGAATGCTATACAGGTGTAATATGGCAGAAGAAATTATAGATCCAACCCAGCTTAAAGGCGCTCCGCACCCCCGTGAAACAGTCCATTTAATAGGACAGGAAGCGGCAGAAAGTATTTTTCTTGAAGCCTTCATGAAAGGAAGGCTTCATCATGCTTGGCTTATTATAGGGCCTCGGGGGGTGGGTAAAGCGACCTTAGCTTGGCGTATTGCACGTTTTTTACTTGCATCCCCTGCTCAAGACCCAAGTGATGTATTCGGGACGCTCAGTCCAAAAAACCTTGACATAGATCCTGAACATCCTGTTGCAAAAAGAGTTGCAGCTGGGTCAGATCCTCGCCTTAAGTTTTTACACAGAACAATAAACGAAAAAACAAACCGATTACGGGATCAAATTATAACCGACGACGTCCGCAGCATGGCTAATTTTTTTAATATGTCAGCAACCGACGGTGGCCGACGTATTGTGATAATCGACGCTGCAGATAATCTGAACCCAAACGCAGCTAATGCGCTTTTAAAAATGCTTGAGGAGCCACCTGAACGCACCACCCTGCTATTAATTTGCCATCAGCCAACGCGTCTTTTGCCTACAATAATTTCACGCTGTCGCACACTTCGTCTCAAAAAATTAACGATCGACCAAACAGCGCTTGCAGTTGCACAAGCCGGTTTCAGCGCAACCTCAGACGGCGCTGCACTGGCAGAGTTAAGCTCGGGATCAGTTGGCGATGCCTTGCGGCTTTCTTTGTATGACGGACTTAAAAAATATAACGAAATCATTGCGATATTTGGATCAATGCCAAATTTAGACCGTTCTCGAGTGCTGGCGTTAGCGGAAGAAACAGGGCAGAGAGGTACTGAGGCTCAATTTGATTTTCTCTATAACCTTATCGAAATAGTTTTGACCCGTCTTGCCCGAACCGGTGCGACAGGTCAGCCGCCCACAGTCGAGGCAGCAAACAATGAAGCTGCGATACTATCGAGGCTAGCAACCAATTCGGTACACGCCCGCATATGGGCTGAAGTGGCGCAGACAACATTAACCAGAGCTCGGCGTGGCAAAGCAGTAAACCTTGACCCTGCAGCGCTAGTGCTCGATACATTTTTTAAATTTCAGAATACGGCATCAATGCTATGACCCCACCCGAGATCACTGACAGCCACTGTCATCTAGATTTTCCTGACTTTAGCGGGCAGTTAAACACCATCATTGCAAATGCAGCTGCAGCAGGTGTGACACGAATGGTTACGATCTGCACCAAGCTCAGGCTAGAGCCGCAGGTCCGCTCTATCGCGGAAGCTTATCAGCCTGTTTACTTCGCAGCCGGTACACATCCGATGAGCGCCAGTTCGGAGCCTTTAGCAACAACAGAACAACTTATAGAGATGTCAAAGCATGAAAAATTTGTTGGCGTTGGAGAAACAGGCCTTGATTATTACTATACAATTGAAACCGCCGAAATTCAAAAGAAATCACTGCGCATACATATTACAGCCGCACGTCAAGCAGGTTTGCCATTGATAATTCACGCACGGTCAGCTGATGACGACATCTCTAAAATTTTAATTGATGAATACCGAAATGGTGCATTTAATTGCGTTATGCACTGTTTTTCTTCGAGTAGAAATTTAGCCCACACAGCGCTTGACCTCGGATTTTATCTCAGCATGTCGGGAATTGCAGCGTTCCCCAAAAGTCAAGAATTACGCAAAATTTTTGCCAGCGTACCGTTGGACCGCATTCTGGTCGAAACTGACGCCCCCTACCTTGCACCACCACCATATCGTGGTAAGCGCAACGAACCCGCTTACACGGCTCATACAGCCGTTAAAGGAGCAGAAATTTTTGGGATAGACTATGCGGAGTTTGCAGCACAGACACAAATTAATTTTGAACGCTTATTTTCGAAAGCTGCAAGTTGCAAAGTGAACACATGACTAACACTTTAACATTCACAATCCTAGGTTGCGGTTCCTCCGGTGGCGTACCACGTCTTGGTGGAAATTGGGGAGATTGCGACCCAAATAACCCGAAAAATGCGAGGCAACGCTGCTCTTTATTAGTCGAAAAAACGGGACCAAATGGGACGACAGCAGTCCTTATTGATACCTCTCCTGACTTGCGAAACCAATTGCTACAAAATAAGGTTAGTACACTAGATGGAGTGATTTATACGCACTCTCACGCCGACCATGTGCATGGTATTGATGATTTACGTATGATTGTGTTCAACCGTCGCTCTCGATTGGAAGTTTGGGCAGACGCCCCTACTCAAGACGCACTAATCAACCGTTTTGAATATGCCTTTGTTCAACCTGTCGGATCCACCTACCCACCCATACTCAATTTGAATACAATTGATGGCGACACAACAATCGATGGTTTGGGTGGCCCTATTGTTTTTGAGGCGTTCAAAGTTAACCACGGCGGTATGGATGCACTAGGCTTCAAGGTTAACAAAGTGGCGTATTTGCCTGACGTGGCAGATATCCCTGCACAATCTTGGGGGACACTTAAAAATCTTGAGGTCTGGATTGTCGATGCGTTACGGCGTGAACCACACCCAACACATAGCCATCTGGATAATACACTTGAGTGGATAGCCCAAGCAAAACCTAAGCGCGCAATACTCACAAATATGCATATAGACCTCGATTACGAAACTATTATGGCGGAAACACCAAACCACGTCGAACCTGCTTATGACGGACTTAAATTTTCTATCCCTACTGACTGAATTCGCTGTCCCAAATATCAATGAAAGAGACTTTCACTTTTGGCAGCACCATAAAGGCGCTTAAATGCATGCTCTTCTAGATGTAATCTTACCTGTTTTTCTTGTGATCGGGTTTGGTTATGTTGCCGTCTGGCGTGGCCTATTTCCAGAATCTGGTGTGGACGCGTTGATGAAGTTTAGCCAACATTTTGCAATACCTTGCTTACTCTTTTCTGCAATTACAAATCTGGATTTATCGTCCAGCTTTGATAGCCGTCTGCTCATCAGTTTTTATTTTGGTGCCACCTGTGGATTTCTTTTTGGTTTTGGGGGCGCAAGGTTCTTTTTCCATCGTGAATGGGAAGACTGTGTTGCAATTGGATTTTGTTGTCTATTTTCTAATTCCGTTCTTTTAGGATTGGCTATTAACGAACGAGCATATGGAACAGAGGCATTAGCAGGAACTTACACAATAATTGCCCTCCATTCTCCATTTTGTTACGGTCTCGGAATTACCGCTATGGAAATAGTAAAAAATCAAAACCAATCGTTGCTAGTGATGGTAGGGGGGATTACGCGGGCTATGTTCCGCAATGCTTTAGTAGTCGCTATCACAGCAGGATTTTTTGTTAACCTTCTGGACATTTCCTTGCCTAAAGTGTTGGGCGACGGGCTCGATTTGGTAACGCAAGCTGCATTGCCAACTGCTTTATTCGCTTTAGGTGGCGTTCTTATCCAATATAAACCAGAGGGCGACGCAAGGATCATTTTGATGATCTGCATCACGGCATTATTACTACATCCTGCCATAACATGGACACTTGGAGCTGCATTATCCGTACCTGGCGAAACACTTAAAACTGGTGTTTTGACTGCCGCCATGGCACCGGGAGTGAATGCATATATCTTTGCAAACATGTATGGGCGGGCAAAACGTGTAGCTGCATCATCCGTTCTAGTAGCAACAGCAACATCAATTTTTACAGCTTGGCTCTGGCTGATGATACTACAGTAGTTATTTTAGCTGGTTTCCGACGAGTAAGCGCAACATTTAAAGCACCGCCTAAAAGAACAAGATAAGCACTTATGAACAACCATAATAACATTACAACAACTGCGCCAATCGATCCATAAACTTGTTCATAATTACTAAAGTTCTGCAGATATATGGAAAATCCCGTTGACGATAGAACCCATCCAAAGGCTGCAAAAAGTGCTCCGGGAATTATTCTGTGAGGATAACTGCGCCCAAGATTAGGTCCCAGTTTATATATAAGTGCAAAGCCAACTAAAAAAACCGTCAGGACGACACTCCAGCGGAGAAATTCAATTGCAATGTTACTCCAACCCCAAAGGGGGAAAAACACCATTATAAGTGGTAAAACAACAATACAAGTCATAGTAGCCAGCAATACAAATATCAGACAAACGGTAAGCCATAATGCAAGAATTTGACGCGTAAGACCTGCGCGATTTGGCACTTCATAAATTGTATTTAAGCCACGGATTAGCGCCTCAACACCTGTTCGGGCAAGCCATAGAGTTAGAAAAAAAGACAAAATAGAGGACCAACCTAAAACAGACCCATCCGTAACCGCAAGTCTATTTAAATAACTTACTAACAATTGATAAACATCATTTGGTATAAGCGAATGATGTTCATTTAATTGTATAACTGCTAAGCTTGGATCTCCCCAAATGCCCCACAGCATTATGGTTGCAGTTATGGCTGGAAACACGGCTAGAATGGCATAGAAGGCAACACCTGCAGAAATCAGGCTCAGGTTTTTGTCATCAGCCATCTGAAAAAATCTACGCAAAAATTTCCACAGGGAAAAATCGCTTATGGTGAGCGACGCTGTTAAAGAACGGTTACTCTTATGCATGGCACACATCTTCCACTTCTAAGTGAGCTCAGCAACTTCCAGCAAGCTGGCGTTTTCAAGTAAATTCAATTGGCACGGCTGATTGGTGCCTGCTTCGATAGCCATTTGCAAATAATTTTTCAAAAACCAGATTCAACTCTAAACATAAATAGCAACAAAACAATATTAAATAATTAACAAAAAGACCTTTCAAAACAAAGAAAGTATATCAATCAAGGTGAACTCTTCTTAAACGGCATGAAACGGATCGTGTATGAGAGCGCACTAGTGCAGAGTAAAAATGATCAGATGACTTAGGATACCGGAAAATGACGAAAGCGCCAACGCTTAGCCTAGATTCAAAAACCATTCCTATGCTGTTGTTACTAGCAGCTGTTTGGGGGGGGACATTTTTCTTTGCTGAAGTTGCACTTGAGGAGGTTCCGCCACTTACTATAACTCTATTCCGCGTATTCTTGGCTTTGCCAATTTTAGCTATGATTGTTCTTCTCAAAGGTATTTCAATCCCCCGATCCCTTAAGGTTTGGAGAGCCTACATGGTCATGGGCGCACTAAACAACGCGGTTCCCTTTTCATTAATATTTTGGGGGCAAACCCAAATTTATAGTGGATTAGCGTCTATTTTGAATGGGACAACGGCTATGTTTGCAGCAGTTGTCGCTGGCCTTCTGCTCCCTGACGAACCTTTGACTGCTAAGAAAATTATAGGAGCCAGTATAGGTATTATAGGCGTGGCGTTCATCATGGGACCGGATGCATTATCAAACTTTAATCTCAGCAATCTTGCTCAACTCGCGGTGATTGCTGCGACTGTATCCTATGCATTTGCAGGTGTTTGGGGCAAAATTGCACTTTCCGGTCAGGCTCCCCTTATGAACGCACTTGGAATGTTGATTGGAAGCACAATTTTAATGGCCCCAATCGTATTCATATTTGATGGACCGCCAAGTTTTTCACTTTCATCGGAGGTGTGGGGCGCTCTGATTGGCATGGCTATTTTGTCTACTGCACTGGCATATTTTTTATACTTTGCCATTCTGGCCAGAGCTGGATCTGCCAACTTGTTATTGGTTACTTTGCTAATTCCACCATTTGCTATTCTATTTGGAGCCGTGTTTCTTGGAGAGAAGATAGAAATTGACGTATGGGTTGGATTTGCCATTATCTGCCTTGGGTTCGCAGTTACTGATGGACGTTTGTTTTCATCAGTGTTCCGAAAAGCTTCTAACTAAAAGTGAGCAAGCCAAATTCGATAACAATTTGCCTGTTTTTGGTAATTAAAACTAGGGTAAATAGGCATAAATTTCCTGACTGGCTATTGGGATGATATGACTAAAAATAAGAACGCATTTTGTTAAATTTTATAGTTATTGCTGTAAGGTGTTGTTTTATCAAAACATAAAAGTTGAATACTGAGCAAACGTAAATCAATTCAGTTGTCTAGAATAACTATAAGACGAAAGATGGATTTGCAGTTTTTTGTTAAATACTTAGTGACGGTAAGGCTACTCTGTTCTGATTAGGCATATAGAAAGTATCATGACATTGCTAATATGAGCTTAAATCGACATTATTGAAAAAATTACCAATTACGAACATTCTAGAATATTATGGTCTAGTAAAATTTGAGAAGCCGATGAGAAGTTACTTTGAACACACAGAAAGTGGTATAATTACCAATTCTGAAATTTCAAGAAATACGATAGGTAGGTTCGGTGAAATTAGTTCATATTACACAGACAACTTTGATGCTAAAACAGTTTGGTATGATGCCATACAATATAACGATCATGTTCAACTAATTTGCCCAAAATTACGAAACTTTGAAGGAGAAATTAGACAGGGAAAATTTTTAATTAATGACGAAAAGGTAAAAAAGGTTGAGATAAAAAAATACAAAAGAACTGATATTATATCGATAAAATTTACTGAACCCATACATAATATAAAGTTTATATCACCAAAAATTAATATTAACTCAAAAGTTAATCAATGTAATTTTTCTATTGCAAAAAATAAAAATTGTGCAATGATTCTGAATAAGGATAATGATTTAAATTGGCTAAGTTTTTTTTCAAAATGGCATGTAAAATATCATAAATTAGAATGCCTTTTTATCCTTGATAATGGCTCTACAAAATATTCTAATTTCGATGTTGAAAAAGCTCTACAAAATAGTGGCCTGGAATCGTTATTTATTGTAAACTTACCATTCCACTTTGGACCTGCGCGCTTAGGAAAAAAGATTAAAAATAAAGAGTTATTTCTGCAAACAAGCGCTTATAACATATTAAGATTAAGGTTTTTAAGGAATGCTAGAGCAGTTTTATGCTGTGACATAGATGAATTGGTTAGACCACAGGACATTAATATTTATGACTACACTGTAAATTCAAAGATGGGGTTTATTAAATTTTTAGGAGAAAATAGATATCATAATTTTAACTTGGAAAAGGAGTTATCTCATAAAAGTAGTTTCTATAAAATGGATAATAAAAACTGCCGTCCAAAATGGTGTATTAATCCTCAGGGAAAATTAAAAAATTATATTTGGTCAACTCATTCTTTAGAGAATTTATTTTTAGATAAGTTTTATATTACTCAAAAATATTCATTTATCCATTGTGTGAATGTTACTACAGGCTGGAAAGGATCCAGAGAGGAAAATAGTGATAATCTATTTGTAGATTTATCCACAAAAACATTATTGCAAAGTATTAAATAGAAAATTTATAATTTAGACTATCGTTATATAAATATTTTGTTTTTCTCCTTCCGTGAAATTTGATCAGTCTCAGATCATATTAAAAATAGTCAACGGTACT
>Ga0209198_1002781_pt1 | contig 11846 bp, 9 predicted proteins | sample COGITO_mtgs_1105_2_FD_184804 | JGI IMG/M metagenome (GOLD analysis project Ga0209198, IMG submission 184804) | Pelagic marine microbial communities from North Sea - COGITO_mtgs_110519 (SPAdes) (version 2) | ecosystem: Environmental > Aquatic > Marine > Epipelagic ...
CCATTATTCTCCGCAGGTCCAGGAGTGTCGATACAAGAATCATACTTGTCTAATACACCATCTCCGTCGAGGTCGGCATAAGGACAACCTTTGTTCTCCGCAGGACCAGGGGTGTCAAGACACGCATCGTCTTTGTCCAATACACCGTCTCCATCTTTGTCTCCGTACGGACAACCATTGTTATCAACAGGACCTGCAGTTTCAGGACAGCTATCCTTATGATCAGGAAGGCCATCTTCATCAGTATCAGGGCAACCTTCAAATTCAACTGAACCAGGTTTCTCTGGGCACTTGTCATCTAGATCCTTAATCCCATCACCATCTGTATCAGGACATCCATTAAACTCTGGTAATCCAGCATCCGTAGGACACTCATCGTCTTTATCCATGATACCATCTTCATCAACGTCTGGACAACCCTTGAATTCAGGAATACCTGGAGTGTCTGGGCAATCATCTTCTGGATCAATGATGCCATCACCGTCACGGTCAGGACAGCCATTGGTTTCTTTAGGTCCGGCAACCGTAACACAGCTATCAAGCTTGTCCATGATCTTGTCTCCATCTGTATCTGGACATCCTTTGAACTCAGGCAGACCTGGCGTGTCGACGCAGTCGTCCTTGTTATCTGGAATGCCATCGCCATCTCTGTCATTGCTGCAACCGAACGTCAAATTGATTCCAGCTCTGAAATGCACGTTTTTGGTGTTTTGAAGCATGAATGGCGCAAGTACATTGTCCATCATTACATAACCCTGAATAGGCCATAGATTTAAACTTAAACCAACTCCTACGTTTGCGAAACTTCGATTGTATATGGAATAGTTTGCAGAGAAACCAATCCACTTTCGGAGTCGATAGTTGTAAGATAACGTCATGGCTGCACGAAGCTTTCGCTTAACCATATGTCCGTTTAGCAGAAGGCCAACGTTTTGGCGTTCTGTGAATTGATAATTCGCGCCAATATTGTATCGGGCTGTCAACCAAGTTCGATACTGATCTGCGTCTGTAGTATCTGAGAATCCATCAGTAAGTCCTTCAATTAAGTCCTCTTGAAGTGTTCCGGTAGAGTCAACACCACCTAACAATTCACCTTCGATCCCTTCAACGCCTCTAAACGTGTCCTGACCTACTAAGTGGTAATTGTTCACATTCGATTTCCAAGTAATAAATCCGATATCCGTTGCAGATCCACTGACTTGAAACTTATCTGTGATGTCATACGTAGCTCCTAGATCCAATCCAAATCCAAGATTTATTAAAGAATCCCCAGCATCCGTGTAGGATGCAGGATCAGTGAGATTCGCGGTATCAAGATTCGCGGTGTTCAGCTCAAAGTTCGCATCCGTTGCGATCTTGTAATCGTACGGGTCTGTGTATAGTCCAGCCTCAGAAGTTCGCGTATGGATGTTTGTAGCTCCAAACAAAACTTTCGGGCGGAAACCAATTGTCAGTTTGTCGTCCTCTAGAAGTTTACGCGCATACTGCACACCAATTTCAGTAAAGACATTCATGTCGATTCCAAATCCATCCAAATCGGCCCGCTCTCCGAGCAAGCCGTAATCCGGATTGTTTATAGCAGGATCGGCACCAGCTTGGGCTGGCGTTAATCCGTTTCCAACAAATGCCAAGGTGAATATATCTTGTGGGTAAGAGAGCCTAAACTGCTCTCGCACACTGATGTTTAAACTGACATAATTTTTCTGCTTTAAACGAAAGCCAAAGTGAATGATATCACTGCGGAATTCTTGATCCAAATAATTCAATTCCTTCATTGCCCCTAAAGCATTTATTGGGGTTAAAGTCAATGTGTTATCAGATTGGAGTTCTACAAAGTCTTTGTAGACGAAACCGCTGTTTCCTAGGCGAATGTGTGTCCCAGAAAGAGCGGGGATACCAACATTGACTTTACATTCTGGAAAAAACGCGGGATTGGTAAAACTTGCTTGATGCAAGTAGCGCATGTTGTATAACGTAAGATCTTGCTGTGCATAAACTGCACCTGAAGCGAAGACCAATAGGGCTATGATAATCTTTTTCATAGGTATTATTCTTTTTTAGGTGAGTTTATTTAGTAGAATCTGATAGCACAGTGCCCAAATCCATATTCGCCTGAGCCCTAAGCGCCAAGCGAATATTCATAGACTGGTCTGAATACATTTTGATTTCCTCAGGATTGTCCGCTGTTTTTATAACCACACTTAACATGATCTTGTTTCCACGTCCAATCGCCTCTACTTCAGAAATTTCGTCTCCAATTGGAACTTGATTGGCTAAATTCACAGGCTGAACCATTTCGAAATTGGATAAGACAATATCTGATAATCGTTCCTCAGAGGTGTATTTAAACTCTTCAGTTGGAATCAACTCTTCAGTTGGAATCGCTTTCGCACCAGGAATAAAGATTCCATCAGTAGCATCGCCATTTTCGTCATTGAGTTCAATCTCCATGAGTTGAGTCCATGGCGTAGTGGTAGTGTCAACTACGATAGCGCCTGAGATTGTTCCTTCAAGTGGCAATCCGTTATTTATAATGAATCGCAATTCGACAAAATTTACCTGCACTTCAGAAATTGTGTCTGTATCTAAGAATTCATATTCAAAGGTGTCTCTACGTACGATGTTTCCATATCCGCGCATCGGCAGGAATACAGACGCCACAATGCCTACTTCGCCCGAAAGGTCGGTTGTGGTCTCCGTTGTTGTTAAATCTATTCCGTAATAGAGATGCTTCGGAGTTGGCTCCATAACCTTTGTCATGGCCTTAACACCTGGGAAGTCAGGATATTCAAGATTGCGGTTGCTCAAACTAAACGTGTCTAAGCCTGTTTTGCCTATTTGATATGGATGGCGTGGTTCGTCCTTAATTTCCAAGTAGTATGGAATTCCCGTATTTACATTCTGCGTGTAAAAACTGTTGTTCAGACCATCTCGAAACTCAAGAGAATACCCGGTTTTAGTAGTGTTTGTTAATGTAAAAATTACACTTGGATTGGTCAAGGTGAAAGTCCCATTTGAGATATTGCCAAAGATTCTCAAATCGACGCGTTCTTCGGGTAGAGATAATTTGGATCCAGCGGGAATCGCGACTCCGGCACCAAACTGCCCCATTGTTATTGGATCAAGTGTGTCGGTGAAAATCATGGTTAGAAAGCTGCGACTCCCCGTATCCGGAGCTTCTCCTATCAATACAAGATTGTTTTCGTATTGGCCAAGCAATTGCTCAACCGTGATATTGATATTGGCTATTGGAACAGCGAATGTTGGTCTGTAACTACCACCGGCAAAATTGTCGGTTTTAAAGTAGTCCATGTTACAGGCCGTGAAGCTCCCAATAGCTACAGCTGCGATCGCAGCCCCTCGTAGTAGTTGTTTCATAGCATTTATTAGTAATAGGTTGTTACCAACAATGTTAAACAATCGAAAGAGAAGAGTAGGTCTAAAATATCAACAATTACGGCCTATTCGGATTGGTGCCACAGTGTATCTGTCAATAGCGCATTCTGAATTGGTTGTCTAGAACTTTGATCAATCCAATTAATAGCGCTGATGTACCAACGATCATCGAAGTAGACAAGATCGAAGTCTATCCATAGAAATTGACTGTACGTTTTTCCCGTGCTTTTTTGCAGAGATCGTTGATTTACCAGTGTATGTGCGGTAGCTATGTCCAAGTAGTAATCCACCTCACGCTCATTCTCGATCAGGTTAATCTCGAAGTCTGAATAGAACGGAGCCGTTTCACGAATTAGATCGCCCCAACTAAGCGTCTTAACTGATGATGGTTTTGTCGCCGAAGTTTTTACTGAAGTAATTGTTCCGGATGGAATGAATATGTCTTCGTATGCGGCCATTCGGCTTTCTTTTTCTCCAATTGAAACGGCTTTGTAATAGGCCTGAACGATATCATCAATGGAAGAATAGGTCTGGCCAAACCCATCACCCACACGGCAGCAAAGCACCATCACGATGAGTATGGAGAGCGACTTAGTCATGTATGTATAGAATTATCTTGCACTTCACACTTGCGGCATCCTTAATGCCTGGATACCAAATCAGCATCGACCGTACAAAGGACTCTGCTCGTGAAATTTGAAACCCACTTAGATCATGCACATAGGAAAGTGAGGCAAGGCCGTCTTCGCCAATTGTTATAATAAATGGGGTATAGCCCGGTGTTGCAATTGTTGTTACTTGAAATTGATCCAACATGTTTTTATACGAAGCCACGTCTCCGGGATAAACAGGAGGCTCATCAACATCTCGCACATGGTAAACCTTGGCTGAATCAAAAGGAATTCCCTCCTTTGGTGTGGCCAAATCATTGTTTTCTTTTTCCACCGCTGCACTCGCGCTGATCGCCGCTTTATCCTGCACCAAGTGCGCTGGAAGAGGATCAATCGGACTTTCATTTTGAATATTTAAATGTGTGATATACCAGTCGTCGAACTTTCTTACAAGCTTCATGGATTGCACACTGTATGTAGAGTAGGCTTCTCCCGATTCACGATCTACCAACTCAATTTTGACACTAGAGTATACAGAAGCCAGATCTTCATATGCTCGGTAAATAAGTACTTCAGGAGTTCGAGTCACAATAAAATCAGCATTGGCCATAAACAGTTGTTCATCATACTCCTTAGCAGTTAGCGTGATGTTCTGAGAATTTCCAGTACTGTCATATATCATGGTAGAAATGCGAGCTCCATCCGAAAAATGACGTTCAACATTACCTTTAATTTCAATTGGCTCTAAATAGAACGCATCATAGCTATCCAAGGGCGCATTTTGGGAATGCACGGAATATGCTGTCCCTACCAAAAAGGCTAGAAATAGAAGGTGAAGTGTGAAGTTCCGTCTCAAAGTTTATTTAAATAATCCACCCATTCCAGGCATCATGGTACTTGCCGCGCTTTTCATTTCAGACTCGTTTACCGTATTGGCTTTATCTAAAGCATCGTTTATTGCAGATACCATCTCCATTTTAAATTCTGGGTCATTCTGGTTTTGGTAATCAGAAGCAAAATCTATGCCCGTAATTTTTCTGTTGCCATTTGATGTGACAGTTATAGATCCGTTGTTTGATTTACCAGAAACATATATGGTTTCCAATCTATCCTTTATCTCTTTCATCTGTCGCTGCGCTTCCTGCAGCTTTTTCATCATATCAAACATTTGCCATTCAGTTTGGTGCAAATAGATGGAATATCATTCAATCCCCAATCAAGGTTATCATAAATGATGAAATTCAACGTTTAATAGAGAATCTCCCAAATGCCTTGGCTTAAGCATCCGTAAGATTATTTTCGCGAAATATATTAGGCCATGAAATACTTGTTTATAATTCTAGCATTGAGCCCATTTTTTGCTCAAGCCCAAAGTACCGCAGCTCCCACCGTTGCCATTAGCTACAACTTTTTGCTCTTGGATGATCCGTCTCTATCGGAAGCTAAGTACGTGTATCGACCTGGACAAAGCGCAGCTTTCACGAAGCTTTATTATCCCGAAATGAAGAAGTACTCAGAGACTTTCATCAAGTATGTGGAGCAGATGAGAAGTGTCAAGAATTATATCGGTCCATTGGGCACAGGAACACCAACATCACTCGGGGATTTAGATTTTAAAACCGCCATTAAGAAAACGAAGAATGGAGAATTGGAGAAGATTGGTAATCTCTATTTCGATCCGGCAGTGTTTGAAGCTACCGCCTCTTTTGATGGCAAAAAAATCATTGACAAGACGAATGGTGTGCATATCGAAGACGATGAATTGATTTCCGGTCCTGATACTGTTTATCGAGAGAACTTACAATCGGGTGAAATGGAACAAGAGATATTAATGTTCGAAGATGATGTCTACAAGAAAATGTGCGGGGCTGGCTTTATTGAAGAATGGAATTTTGATAAGAATAAGGGCGGATTCGAAAAGGAGGTGAAATACTTGAGTGTGTCTGAGGCAGTATTCGATCAACAGAACGGAGACTATCGCGGACTAAAGCCAATTTTCGCCTTTAAAGCCGGGCAATTTAATCGCCGAAATATTGGAGAGTTGCGATTGATTCGAGAAGACATTGAGTACAATGTTTTGTTTAACCGAGACTTCAATTTCGCACTTGAAGGTGGAGAAATGGACGGTATGGTCTTGACTTCCGATGCAGGAGGTTATATAGAGCCATCTGCTCGATATCAGTTTCTAATTAGCATTGTAGATGCCATCAATACCGGTCAACTCAAGGTTTATGATTATGATGGACTTAAGTTTAAGGAATCGAAGGCCAAAGCGCTGACAAGAGATGACTTTTTCAAGCGTTTGAATCGGACTGACACCGTTTATTTGGAGGATATTTACTCTGGGAAAATGGTTCAAACTGAAGTGAAAATGAAGACGGAATTGAGCGACGTGATTGGCATTCGGTTTTTCGAAGATTGGTATATGGACTACGCCAACATGAGCATCTATAAGCGTGTCAAGGGTATTGTGCTATTGACTGAGAAAAAGGACCTGATGACAGGTTTAGCGAGAGGCGCAGCGCCGGTGAACAACACGTACATTAAGTTAAATCCAAGATTGTAATCGATTGCGGAAGTCGCGTTTAGTTTTTGGTGTTAAAACTGAAGACCGATTACGCAGACATCATCGATTTGTTCGAGCTCTCCGCGCCAAGTTTCAAATTCATTTGATAATGCGATTCGCTGCTCCTTCGGACTCAGGCCATTGATTGATACTAGGTATTCCTTGAATCGTTTCGATTTGTATTTTTTCCCCTTCTCTCCGCCAAATTGATCCGGATAGCCATCACTGAAAATGAAAATGGTGTCGCCACTTTCAAGTTTAAAGCGATGCGAATTGTAATCTTCGCGATTAGGATATTTTCCAATAGGTTGTTTGTCTGCTTTCGTTTCGTAAAGAAACAAACCGTTTGATTCCATTGACAATACGCCGAGTAGATCCGTCTTTCGAGGGCTAATAATCCAAATAGGATTATTAGCACCGGCCCAGATAAACTCACCCGTTGATTTTTCGATGGAACACAAAGAAATGTCCATTCCATCCTTTACGTCCTCTTCGCTCTTTTCAAAGGTTTCGTCAACGATAATCGCAGTTCTATCCAATATATTAGCAGGATCATTTAATCCGTATTCCCGTACAGATCGATTAAGTGCATTGTGACATACTACGCTAACCATTGCTCCTGGAACTCCATGACCAGTGCAATCGGCGGCGGCGAAGTGTACATGATCATCCGTTTCTTCGAGCCAATAGAAATCACCTGCTACAATGTCTTTGGGTATGTACAATACAAATGCATTGGGTAATTGAGTTTTAAATCCACTAGAGGGAGGTAAAATCGCCTCTTGAATGCGCTTAGCGTATGTGATGGAGTCAATGATTTCCTTGTTCTTCTCCTCAAGTTGCTCTGTGCGCTCCGCCACCTGAACCTCTAGAATCTCGTTTTGCTTTTGGGTAACTTCATTGAGCTTCTCCAAATTTTCAAACGCCTCACGCTTGGCTGCTTCCTTTTCTCTGCTCATGTCCCGATATCTACCAACCATGGCCAGAGATAGAAAAATGACCTCACCAGCGGAACCCAGTTTTACCGCGTTTTGACTCAAGAAGTCGCTTTCAATTAGGCTGAAGTTTGTGAGAATGAAAACGATGCCACCCGCCAAAACGGTCAAAAAACCGAGCGTAAAGAAGATGCTAACCTTAGCCTGTGTTTTGTTTACCCAACCAATCGCCATCAATATGATTAGAAGTGAAATAAGCGAGAAAACGTTTATAAGCGGGTATGCGATTTCATATGTCCAACCCGACGTAAAACTAAAGATGATGCACAACGAAACGAATGCCATCAGCCCCTTATAGAGTTGTCTGAACCATTTCGGCATCACACTTAATGTTAGAAAATCTGCTGCATAAAGCATCAACGTCAAAACCGAAAAGCCGGAAAATATAAGGATGGAGTGATTTGCCATCCACGTCCAATTTGGCCAGATATATTCATATGCCAACCCATCTAATGACGACTGCATGAAAAACAGAAAACTTACATAAAGAACGTAGTATGAGTAGATACGTTCTTTAACTACAAATGCGAAAAAGAGAAACAGACCAATGACCAACATTAATAACCCATAGTACATTCCAAGAGTTAGATACTCGCGTTGAACAAATCCTTGAAAGTTAAGTGGTTCCCATAATTTTATTGGCAGAGTAATGACTTCTCCATCACTCGAAACACGAAATAAAAATTCTTTGGTCTCTAGGGCTTTAAGTGTTATAGGAAACATGAATTTCCTGTATACAATTGGCCTTTGAGCGAAGGGGTAATCATCACCGGTTATATACAAGCGCTTTATTTCAATGTCGCTTATTTCGAATAATTCAATTTGATTGGTAACCGAGCGTGCCGTTTCCAAATAATACTCTCTATCCAACTCAGTTCCATTACTGAGACTAAATTTCACCCAATAACTGGAAGTCGTGAAATTTAAATTCGGAGAATTGCTAGTGATCCGCTGAAACAGCGAATCCAGCTTACCATAAACCACATCATTTGCCGACCACTCACCATTTTTATCCTCAAGAATTTTAGCCGAAGTTTCGATGTGTGTATACCTTGGTCCATGGGCGCGAAGGCTATGAGGGCTCATAAACACACAGACGAAAAGACCCAAAAGGATCCGAATAGTTTGGCTTTTCCTAATCATTTGAGGCTGGGAAGATAATCAATGCGCAGCAGCGATTGGAGTGAACCCAAAGTCTATGAATTGCTTCTTTGTGGTATGGAATCGAATCACGCAAGATGAAAATGTCTCAACAAAAAATAGGTGATGGAGAATGCTCGATCTTTTGACCACAATTTTCTAAGCTGGAATTAAGGAATACTTAACAAGCACATTAACAATTCGTTAAACACTCGATGTTTGATTTCAAAGCACTTTTAGACCATGACAAAATCACTTCTTCTTTTCATGGTTTACACGTTTTCCCAGCCAATATTGGCCCAAACGAAGTTGATTGCCCATAAAAGCCAAGGGGGATCTAATGCTACATTTTCAGAAGCCCTGAAAACTGATGTTCGACTTCGATATTCCAGTTACGGGGCCGCCCCTTTAAAATTTGTGTCGAATGCATCGCTAGATTCCGTGATCTTCATCGATGACACAACATGCGTCATGATCACGAGCTATTATAACACGCCAGAATTGGCGAGCAATCAAAGATTAATTGAACCTCATGCTTACTATGACTTGGAAGGCAATCTATTGCCATGGGAGCCAGGTACTGATACCGTTTTTCGTCACGAAGTGTTTTCAAGCGAAATGACAATTAGTCAAATGAAACGCGCCGTTGATGAGCGGTACTTTTTCCAAAACAATGAGTCGAATATTATTTTTCTCAACTTCCCGAAGAACCAGCTAGACAGTGTGAAAAAGAATCGTTTTCCGATTCTAAATATCAATTCTGATAAATTTTGGCCAGGAGCCGCACTGCTATTTTTGGTAGCAGTTTTCGGCTCATTTCTAGCCAAAAGAAAGCAGCTTACAATTGCGTAATTCAGAATCCATCTTGACTCGATTTTTTGACGTTTGGATTCGGGTTTTCGGATTGTTGGTCATCTTCTTTTTACCCCTGCATTACGCCTTCATTCCAGACCAAACGCCGATTACGGAGTTGATCTTTGGGGATGCGGTTCATGGGTTATCAGGTGCAATCATTGACCAAGATCTGGGGGCTAATACCTACTATTCTGATTCGGTTTCAACATTCTCGCTTTACTTGATACTAATTCTGCTCTCGGCTTGCTTATCAGTAGCTGCAATAAAACTTATTGCGGCAGATGTAAGACAAAAAATTAGCGAAGTCATTGGGATGACGGTGACGTATTTCATCGCGTATCAAATACTTAGGTATGGGTTCGATAAAGTCTTTATCGGACAATTTTATGAACCGACAGCATTTGTGTTGAACTCAAATTTTGGTCAACTTGATCGTGACCTTCTTTATTGGAGTGTGATGGGTTTGTCGCCCGGATATTCGGCCTTTCTTGGGATAGTTGAGTTGGCAGCCGCTACCCTCATTTTATGGTCAAGAACGCGTACGTTGGGCCTAGTGCTTGTATCTGGGGTCATGCTTAATGTGGTGGCAATTAACTTCGGATTTGATATTTCGGTTAAGATGTTTTCTCTTCTTCTTCTGACGCTTTCCCTTGGTTTGTTGCGCCCATTTCTATCAAAACTGTTAGATGTGTTTTTCTTGAATAAATCGGCTCAGGTTGATTCGACTTTGTTGAGAGGAATTGGAGTTTCACCACGAATTAGAATCCTACATGTTGTGATTTGTTCCTTTCTTGTGTTTGATGCGATTTACCCAATAGTGTCTGGTGATGTAATCTCAGACTTTAATAAACCGTCTCCAACAACAAAAGCCGAAAGTGACGATGCTCCAGCCCTGAAAAAACAATGGCATTGGTTTATTGAGAATGTTGAATAGAGGCGCTATATGTCAGGTAATCAAACACATTCTAGTTTCTTTACTTAGGAGTAAGTAAATCACTTTCATTTCTTCAATTGATTCTAGAACAGATAACTGCGTACAAAATTTACTTTTGCGCGACTTAAAAGACAATTATGAGCGAGAACAATGAAATTGCTAAATGCCTTATTATAGGATCAGGTCCTGCCGGTTACACTGCCGCTATATATGCGGCCCGTGCAGAACTTCAACCGATAATGATTGAAGGTATGCAGCCAGGTGGACAATTGATGGATACCAATGATGTTGAGAATTACCCTGGATATCCAGAAGGAGTGAATGGCCCACAAATGATGATGGATTTTAGGGCCCAGGCTGAAAGATTTAACACAGACATTCGACCTGGATTTGTAACCAAGGTTGACTTTTCAGGACCAGTGCATAAGGTATGGGTTGATGACAAAGAGGAAATTCAAGCACACTCGATAATTATTTCGACTGGAGCATCTGCAATGTGGCTTGGCCTTGAAAGCGAACTTAGAATTCGCGACCTTGGTGGAGGCGTTTCGGCTTGTGCGGTCTGTGATGGCTTTTTCTATAGAGGACAGGAAGTTGCCATCGTGGGTGCCGGTGATACTGCTGCCGAAGAGGCGACTTATTTGGCTAAGATGTGTAAGAAGGTGCACATGTTGGTGAGAAAAGGTGAGATGCGTGCTTCCAAGATCATGCAGCAGCGAGTCTTAGATACAGAAAACATTGAGGTGCATTGGAATACGGAAACTGTTGAGGTTCTAGGAGATCAGACTGTTGAGGGAGTTCGAGTGAAAAACAATCAAACGAATGAAGAAAGTAACATCGTGGTTACAGGGTTCTTCGTTGCTATTGGACACAAACCGAATACCGATATGTTTAAGGGATGGTTGGATATGGACGATACAGGGTATTTAATTCATAAACCTGATTCAAGCGCAAGCAACGTTGAAGGCGTATTTATTTCAGGTGATGCAGGAGATAAGATTTACCGACAAGCGGTTACAGCTGCGGGTACTGGATGCATGGCCGCATTAGACTCTGAACGATATTTAGCCGGAAAAGGGATACATTGATACGCAATGGCTGAAACAAAAAAAGGCCCCAATCGGGGCCTTTTTTTTTGATCTATAATGGAAGACTATTCTGTGATAACCAATCGTGCAGTTTTAACAGAATTTCCGTTACTGGCCTCTATCATGTAAACTCCAGCTTCAGTGACCGTGAATTCTTCATTCGGAAGCACGTTGTTTTGAATCAAGACAACTTCACCAAGAAGGTTTCTTACTGTTAGGTTGGAGAGTTGATCACCCTCAATTCGAAAACTTCCATTTGAT
>Ga0209198_1002802_pt1 | contig 11792 bp, 9 predicted proteins | sample COGITO_mtgs_1105_2_FD_184804 | JGI IMG/M metagenome (GOLD analysis project Ga0209198, IMG submission 184804) | Pelagic marine microbial communities from North Sea - COGITO_mtgs_110519 (SPAdes) (version 2) | ecosystem: Environmental > Aquatic > Marine > Epipelagic ...
GCATCGTAGCAGAAATGGGTAGGCGATTCTCAATTTTAGAGAGAGTGTGCTGTGTTGAACACTGTGTTTGAGGAGTGGTTTGAGGGTTGTTTGACCTTGGTGATTGAGGCCAAATTACTATGGTGAACAGAGTTTTTTGCCCCTGCGCTTCGGCTTGTTGCAAGGTCCGAAGTGGCCAACAAATCGGCATCTCCTCGACAATGAGCGCAATCTGAGCGCGGCGCAGTGATTGATCCGCTTTAAAGGGGAGGCTAATAACCGCTCTTTAAGAAACCTGTGTCGGCATTGGATACTTTGCCTACTGGGTGTAAACGCCAGGCCTAAGTCTCCCTTAAAACGGTCAAAGATCAGGCAGCGGTAGCGTGAAATTGCGCTACAACCATTTGTTTAATTTTGGTTGAAGACGTCCGAGGGCTATAGGTAAACTGCGCAGTCTGTTTGCCCATTTTTTTCAAAAAAGCATCAACTTCTAGGTTGTGCGGTTTGCTTCCCCAATCTTCACCAATGACAAAAATGTCGGCATTTACTGCTTTGCACCCTGTTACATATTCAAGATTGTGGTAGGGGCGTACGAGGTCGACACAATTCAGTGCCCTCAGCATCTCCACACGCTGTTCTAAGGGAATCACAGGCACGTTTGGCTTGTACATATTTACCACCTCATCAGAGGCGACTCCCACAGCCAAGGTTGTTCCTAGTGATTTACAGTGGTGTAGCAGAGCAAGATGTCCAACGTGCAGGAGGTCGAATGTGCCAACTGTATAAATTATCATTTGTGCGATTGTCCTAGTGCTAGCTCGATAATGGTGCTAGCAAGCCCTTCAGGGATTCTCCCTAACTTATTGAAAATATACAAAATTTCCAAATAAGTAAACTGATATTAGCTTTACCTAATGCATTTTGAAGTGTGCCTTGCCTCGTCATTGTCTCCTCTTGGTGGTGGCTTTGGCGGATGGTGGAATGTGCCTTTAGTAAATCAACTTTGATTGACCAGTTTTTAGCCCAAGGAACGTTCATGGAAAGTAGTCAAACGGAACCGAAAGCGGATCCAGTCAAGCCCATCCTATTTTACATCAAAGACCTACCCAATATTTGTTCCCTCTCTGGCTTGGGATGTTCTCTCCTAGCGCTCTATTTTTTGATGACGGGTGTTTATGCTGCTGCCATGATTGGAATGATTTGGGCCGTTGCTTTTGATTGGGCAGATGGTCTGATTGCACGCCGACTATCAGGACGCACTGGATCAGATCGCAAATTTGGCGGTCAACTAGACCTCCTCATCGACATTGTAAGTTACGGGGTAACTCCTGCAGTTTTGGTGCTGAGCTACTCTGATTTTGGTCCATTATTTTTACCGGTGGCATTCATGATGCTGGTTTTTGGAGTCATTCGGCTAAGTTATTTTAGCACGTTCGGCCTATCTCAAGATGAAAAATACACAGGGTTAGCCATTGATAATAACAGTATCTTTCTGGTCTTCATTTTTATGTTTGAAGGATTTTTTAATGGTTTTATGTTCTCTGTAATACTAGGTGGATGTGGGCTTATGTTGGCGATTCTGAATGTTTCTCAGATAAAGACACCAAAGCTATCCGGGAAACCCATAAATGTAGTTCTCTTGGCAGTGTACACTCTGTTCGTTACCGCTTTCTACGGAAGCAAGTTAGCGGAGAAAGCCCTATTTTGAGAAATTGATTTTTCCGGTGTCCGAGAACCATGTCTCAGTTGGTCGGTCTGCGTGAAAGAGTTCAATCCACAAGGGTTATTTGGAGCTCGACCCCAGCGAGTGAACACTGTGTTCAAACATAGTGTTATGGGGGTTGAGTTGCTCCAAGAACGTTGACCTATCCAAGCCTTTCAGTCCATGTTGACGATAGGTATCCACCAGGTCCCTATCGCAGCCACTGTTTTGGCCCCAAATCTTGATGGCATTCCTAAAGCCGTGAAACGCCACATCATGGTTAGTTGGATTGAGGCACCTCCGAACTGCAGATTGCGGACCACCATTCCACCTTTCCTGAACGCTCCTCTGGCTAGTCAAGCTAATGCTGCTGACTGTTAGATCGCTTGTTTTTCAATTTGCTTTGAAACTGGACCATTTTTTTGTCACGAGGCATGAACGAAAAATCGAGATATGGATGAACACTTCTAGGGACCCACTCTTGAATACGACCTTGAAGTGCCGTTTTGGACTAATTGAAAAGACGCTTCTCAACGAGGGCTCACTATAGAAGTTTGTGAACAAGTCTACCCTATTATCTATACACTCTCAGTTATACATATGCCTTTATCATACTGAAATAAAATAATTATTTACGCATTCGTAATGCGTGGGTCGGGTGTTCGAGTCACCTTACCAGCACCACTTTCCCACACAGATCCGCAGCTATCTCCTGACTCTTCAGAAGCTGGACTCTGGTATCGAGAGTCTCTTGACCGCCCCTTGGCCTGAGCTTGTGGTCGATGGCCCATCCGAAGTGCGTAAAGTGAACACCTTGGCACTTGGGAACTTCAGATCGATAGCCACCACAGCACTCTATGCACTTGGCTCTGATTGCCTTCATTGGTTGGAGTTCAGATTCTAAGTCCTCCCAGACTGCTCAAGTGTAATCTCTGGGGTCTCTGCCTATCGTGTCTTCCAAAGTGATCGGATGTTCTTGATGGGTGTTTGTTTTGTTTTTCATCTTCGTCTTTCATGATTTAGAGGCTCCTGCTCCCTAACTCTCAGAGCTGACCAAACAGTCAGGCACGACGAAGCGCCTTGAGATCTAGAGAAGAGCGTTTTTGGGGTTTTTAGTTTTCTGCGGGATGAGGTGGGATCGCCCGGCCTCGTTGATTTACCTGCGGATCTGCCGTGACCAAGGTTTTGGTCGCTATAAGCCGTGTTAGCTCAGGCAGACGCGGTTTTGGTCCACTTTACGGAGCATTAGGACGGATGGAGGGCTTACGCTCGGACGTATCGATCGCAAGGTGCTTGGGGAGAGTCAGCAGAAAGCCCCTAAGGAGTCATTAGTGTCTTCGGAATACATTAGGTGTTGAGGGTGAGTGGTTCTTTCCAGAGTCAGGCAAATGCAGATGAATGAGTCTAAATCGCATAAAAATCAGGCTTTTCCACAGTTAAATTAGGCTCGTCGGATTCGTCCGCGCCAAAACGGGTTCGTTCTCCAAATTAGTCCTTGTGCACTATCAAGCCCGCGGTGCACCGATAATCCAATAGTCATTGCTGTCGCCCTCGCTCACACAAAATCAAAAATACGACAAATATGAGTCGGCGTGAAATTGGAGAGACCCGAAATGAGGATGTTCCTAGTTGCAGGCTCAAGCCTTGCGCCCGTGTTTTGTGTGGCAACTGCTGGCGCCGTAGACATTACTCTGGGCGGCTCGATTGACATGGGCATCGAGTTTGGGCTCGGTAAGAACAACAGCGATCTGTCGGTACAGGGCGGCTATAATGAAGTAACACTGTCAATCAGTGCGGCTCACACCACTGATGGTGGATTGGCTTTCGGCGGTGCCTTTGGGTTGTCGACCTCCGCTGAGATTGAGTTCAAACCTTACGCCGATGCAGCTGGTGATAAGTACCTCGAAAAGCTCACGGTAGACGGCCGCACGAACATCAAAGCAAACTTATGGAATGTATCTGGTGGGGTCAAAGTGCCGTCCAACGATGTTGTGTCGGTCAAGATCAATTCGAACTGGTTATCGGTTGATGCTCGGCAAACCGCTTACGCTCTCTCTCTGTCGAATAGCTTTGATGCGAACAACATATGCAAGCTGGCGGGCATAGGCACCAATCGGGGGCCAGCACTTTTTTACCACGATTTCGAGAATGTAGCTCCTACGGGAAACAGCAGCCGTCCCATAAGCTCCATTGGTGCGGGGTTTAGTCGCGAGTACTGGCCGGCCGCCCAGTTAGGCTATATCCAACGAGCAGTTCAACCAGCAGGACAACCGGCAAAAAAAGCCAACAGATTTTTTGGCGGTTCCCGGTATCAGGTGGTTTTCACGACGCGAAATAGTGCGCAAGCTGGCGTTAGTATGCCAAGCCCGCAGACAGACTGGTTTTCTGTACCGGCCAACACTGGCACAGAGTCTGAAAATCACTTCAAACGCATCTCCAGAGGCTACGTTAAGTGGGGCGCTCCGACCGGCATCACTCGTTCGGCAAACAGCGTAACCAACGCCCAGGTTTTTGTGGGTCCTTTCATGGAAGTGAAGATGGCTTCATCAGACACCAAGATGGTTGTTGGCGCTGCGTGTCTTGAGGGACAGGAAGACTCAGAAACAGCTTTCTACATGGACAACGTATCCAAGGTCATGGCGGCCTCTGACGCGTCCATCTACATCGAAGGCGGCTTTGGAAAGCTAACCCTGCAGTCCAGTGACTATACCGGCGGCGTCTCGGCAATCGCAGGGGCTGGTGAACAGGCTGATATCGGTGCTGATGGTATGGTGGTGGTTGCTCAGGGCTATGGCCTGTTGGGCGCAAGCCCCTTCCTCGCAATGGATCTCAACAAAGGCGACAGCCTTGGGAATCTGGAGATCATCACGGGCGGAACTTTCGACCTTGGTGGGTTGTCTGCAGCCTTTGACGTGGCGCTGGATAACCCAAGCGATGTCTTCGGCATCTCAGCATGGGATCTCGGCGGTTCGTACGCCATGGGTGATTTAGCTCTTGGGTTTGCAACAGACTCGTCGTCGAGTTGGGGCCTGAGTGCAGCGATGGATATCGCGGGCCTTGGTGTGAGCACGACATTCGGTTCCTCATTGCCTGGTGATCATAAGAAGACTGGCATCACCTACAGTGTTGGGGTTACGGCGGAACTCAGTGGCTACAATCTGGCTGTTGGTTTTGACCAAGATCTCCAGCCAACCGTTGGTGTCGACTACGACTTGGGCGGGCTGAAGCTCTACGGCAAATACGATGCCGGGGATGAAGGTGGATCCGTTGGGGCGACGCTTTCATTCTAAACGGCTTGCCGTATAAGAAAAATGACGTGTTAGAGGTCTACCTGACAAACGTTGGGTGGGCCTTTTGCTTGGGCGATACAGCCACCCTAGTCCCGACCTACCCCAGACACCCCAGCACTCCAGAACTCGATCCCAGCTTCGAGTTTGAGATCCTAGCGTGGACGCTATGGAACCCTTCTCGTTTCACCGTGTTCACCTGAGCCTCCATAGACCCTACAGCCGCACAGCGATGTCCCCCGGTACCCCCTTGGTACTAGAAGGATGTCGTCTGTGTCGCTGGAGGGCTGGAAAGCCTTTTTGAGAAGGTTAGACGGATGTGGCCAACTCAAATCTTGCGATGGGCTCGGTATTCAGGCCGTCTTTTTGCCATACGGCGGCGCGAATAAATCGATCTTGATTAAATTGAGCCTTGGTAAATCGAGCTTGAGTAAATCGAGTCAGACGATGACTGATCAGTCACCGTCTGAGTCGGAATGGGACCGCGCTGGGTCGCCCGCGTCTAAAACCAAATGAGCAGTAACCATAACTCAGGCGCGGCATCCGTTTAAAGACAAGGCGCTTTCTGGTCTAGGACGCCTTTTTTGAGCCTTTGGCAGCAGGTTTGCTCGCAACGGCATCTTTCTTTGCAGGCGCAGCAGCGGTCGCAGCCGAATGATCCACTGACTTTTCGGCAAGGGACGTCAGATTGTTCAAGGACTGCAGGTGGACGAAACACAACTCCAGCTCATCCGTGGACAGCATGGTCTGTAATGTTTCCGCATCAATCTCTTTGAGCTTATCGCGGTTGATCGTAGACAGGCCGCCCAAGGATGCGCGCTCGCCTTGCGGCAAGTTGAAATGCGCCACACCAGACTCCAAAACACCAAGTTGAACGAGGCGTTGGCAAAACAGTTTGGTGCGCTCAAACATGGTCTGATAGTCCGTCACGAACTGGAGCATGTTGTTCAGGTATTGGGTCCGGTTGCCGTCAGAATCGAACAGCCGTTCACCCCTTCCCGAGTCGTTGATTCCTTCGAATTCCTCGTCGATGCAGAGCGTGAACGTCCCGGCCTCTTCGTCGTGGGAAAAGATGAAAGGATAGCGGCGGAGGAAGGCTGGAACATAAGCACCCTGCCAATTACCGTCTTCACCGATCAGGACGTTACCGCCCTGTACGCCCAGAAGCAGTGACGGAAATACTTTGTCACCTTCGCCTGCGAAAACGATTGTACCGTCTACGGCTGCGTTAATAAATTCGGACGCAAGAAGAGGTACTGCATTGATATTGCGGGCAAAATTATAACCGTTATTCCCCGTTACTGACCAACCACCGTGTCTTTCAGAAGAAATTGGAACGGCACGCTCGTAGATAAGCACTTGAGTTGTCATAATGAAGTTCTTTCATCGGAAAAAGAATTGTGAACGAAATAAAAAATTAAATGATAAAATTGATAACACCAAAAAACACAAATATCAAAAGATTCATAGAGTAATGAATAACAAATTGAATCAAAAACAATTTATCAAAAAGTGGGCGGATCAGATCATAATCCATTTAAGGATGTAGATTTCGGCGTTACGCGATGTTTTCTGCCTTAGTACTTGAATGATCGCAGTGATCGTGACCCTTTTGCTGCCGCAAGAGCAAAGGCTGCAAAATGTTGAAGCGTGTTCTCATCTTCTCGTCTCTACTTACCCTGCCAAGCGCAGGGAAGGCCCTTGCGCTTGACGTGGTCCTTGGGGGCACGCTTCAGTTGGAATTGGATTTCGGCGTTGAGAAAAGCGACCCCCTTTCCTTTGGCGCAACACGCTCGACCATCAGTGTCTCTTTGGGCATGGAAGGTTCCACGGACGCTGGTTTGAATTATGGAGCCAGCCTCAACTTCGCTACGTCTAAAGAGCTTCAGATATCTCCCTACGTCTCCCTTGGGGGCAGGGACTACCTCGCGAAAGCAACAGCACCCGGCAGAACGAATATCCAAGGCGCGGTCTACGCCGTCTCTGGCGGTGACGCACTGAGCAACGACAGCATCGTTGCTGTAAAAATTGCCTCTGACTGGATTGGCGTCAGCGAAAAACAAACGGCCTACGCCTTTGAGCTTTCCATGCAAACAGCCGCCATCTGCAAGTTGGCCGGTAAGGCGAACTTTGCTGGCGTTGGAAACCCGAGCTTCCAGCTGACGGAGGTCGATACCGTTGTTGGCGTGACCCAGCTGACGGGAAACATCGGGAGTTTCCAAAGTTTGCCGAGCGAGGGTTGGCTTGTGCCGGGGCGGTTGTTCCATATCGCTGGAACCTTGGCGGGCACCGTTTTGCCTGCCACCACAGCCACTTTGGAAGGTACGACGACGCTCCAATACTTCGGCTCTCATGGCTCGCCCGTGGTGGGCATTCAACTGACCGCGCCCGATCTAATCTCAGCGACGATTCCAAGCGCGGTTATGGTGAGCCAGTACAATGTCACCTTCTATGGTGACAGCGGGACTTCGGATGACGTGCAGTTGTTGGGTGCTGAAATTTTCCAAGGGCCTTTCATGTCGGTCCACACCATCCATCGCTCTGACAAATTGGTCCTCGGCGCGGCGTGCCTCGCCGGACGGACAGATACAAAAGCCTACCTAGACCTCGCTCAAGATGCAGTTCTCGTCCGGGATCACGCGGACATCTTCATTGAAGGTGGTTTTGGTATGGTGTCACTGACGTCTTCTGGTGAAGCCGGGAGCGTGTCGACCATCGGACGTATGGACCCAAAAGCTGAGATCATGGGGACGGACCTGACGCTGAGTTACCAAGGAGCGTCCAATTACGCGGTCAGACCCGGTCTTGCCCTGAATCTTGAAGATCCAAATGAGCTGCTTGCTCATGGCATGGTGCAAGTGGGAGGGGTCTTTGCCGGTTTCGATATCCGTCTGGACCTCCACCCTTTCAGTAACCACCCCATCATAAGCACGCAGGGATGGGAACTCGCGGCTGGCTACAGTGGCGATTTGGTGTCTTTGCAGATTGGGCTCGATTCAGAAGACGATATTGGGCTGACAGGCGAGCTCGATCTTGGTTCGCTCAGTCTGTATGCCGAAGCCATCACGCCGGCCGCAAAAAACCAAACATTCTATGGCCCGAGCTACCTGCTTTCGGCCAGCTATGACGCCGACGAATTTTCAGTGTCGGGCACGATCGACGACGAGCGGCGGGTTACGATCGCGGCAAGCTATGATCTATCTATCCTGAGTATTTATGGAGATTTTGATTTCATGAGTCAGGAAGGTCGAATTGGAACCACCCTCAGATTTTAGGCCGGACCCTTATGCATTTTCCCTTAGCCCGACTGCTGATCCTTTTAAGCCTAGTTTTTTCCAGCCCTGCAGCCAGTCAAATTTCAGACGAAAACAGTGGTTTTCCCTGCATCATCCAGCCATCCGACGTTGTCAGCTTACCCAGTAACATTGGGGGTATTCTGTCCACCATGGATGTCGCGTTGGGAGATAGGGTGCAGAAAGGTCAGGTTTTGGCCGAACTCGATTCACGGATGGAGAAGGTTCAGAACGGTATCGCAAAAGCGAGTGCTGCGAATGATCTGGGCATTCGATCCGCCGAATTTCTGGTTGAGTTGCGGCAAAGTCGTGTGGAGCGGTTGGCTGCGCTGGTTAAGGCCAATGCTAATTCGAAGTATGAGCTGGAGGAGGCAAATGCTTCGCTTGAACTGGCGAGACAGGAACTTGAGCTTCGGCAATTTGAGCAGGAAATTCGGGGTCTTGAGTTGCGGATGTCCGACCTCCGTATGGATTTTCACCAAGTGATCAGTCCGATGGATGGCGTTGTGACGGAGAAACTGCGGAGCGTGGGTCAATACGTTGATCAAAATACGCCTCTCTACACGATCGCCAAAATTAATCCGCTAAAGGTCAAAACCATTCTGCCGGTCGAATACTATGACTTCGTCAAAACCGGTGGGCCTGCCTTCGTTGTGCCTGAGGAGCCCTTTTCTGGTGACTTTCAGGGGGAAGTCGCTGCGATTGACTGGATATTCGAAGCGGCCAGTGGAACATTTTCGATTGAAGTGACGCTCGCCAATGCGGACTACAAAATTCCAGCCGGGCACCGGTGTCGTGTCTCCTTCAGTTACTGAACCGCTTTCTCCTGATTGGAGTCAGTCTCTGGCCTCGATCAGTTGCGTGAAAGCGGCTTTTGATACCGACTTGTGGGTTGATTTACTGGGCGCAGAGGCGGGGGGCTTCGCCTTGGAGGATCGCTCCTTCTCGATGGCGTTTTGGCGTACGCTGCAAGAGCTTGGGTTGGGCAGAATTGAAGGCGTCCAATTTCTTCCGGACCGCCACGCAATCGAGAGGCTTGCAACGCCCGAGAACAAGAGCAAAGTCGAGTTCCAAGCCATGGCGGCTGCGGATATGCTGGAACACGGTGCTTTCTTCTTATCCAAAGAGGGCGATATTCCAGAAGCCAGCCGCGTTTTTGGTTTTTTCAATTATGCAGATGCTGAGTCTTCATCGCCGCGCAGACGCGAGCGGGTTCAGGCTTGGATACGCTATTTGGCCTATTGCTCAAGGCGTGAAAATCACGCGCTCTTGCCGGAGGTGAAGCTGCCGACTTCGGCCCGCGTCCTTGAAATCGGTGGCAACGTTGGCTTGTTTTCTGCCGGCTTGTTGGCGCAAAATCCAACGGCATGTGCGGTTGTTTTTGACTTGCCGGGGGTCGTGGCGCACGTGCCGGATTTCTTGCCGTCAGAGGCCATGAGTGATCGATTGATTTTCCATTCTGGCGACATTCGTTTCGACCCGCTGCCGCTGGTTCGCGATGAAGCCCCCAATGTCATCGTTTTCAAGTCCATGCTGCATGATTGGCCCGATGAGCTGGCGCGAGCCTTCTTGTTAGAGGCGCTGGAGCATTTGGCGAAGGATGGCGCGCTCGTGATTGTCGAACGACAGGCGTCGAGCTTTGATGAACTACCGCTGTCCATCGCAAACGCACACAACACGGCATTTACCCGCTTTTACCGCCACCCTGACTGGTACGTCGAGGCGGCGTCGGGCATGGCTCAGGTGGGTCGGGTGGTTCAGGTTAATATTGATACCGGCTTTTTCATCCTCACGCTCAACAAAACCCAAGAAGGAAACGGCGCATGACACGTTCGCCCGTCCTTGCCGTTTCTGGCGTGCCTGGCTCTGGCAAAACAACCCTTTGTAAGGCCATTCAACGAGCCACCGGCGCGACAATCGTGGCCTATGATCAATACGAGCAAATCACGCAGACCCCCTTGGACGAGCTCATGCTTTGGCTCGATGGCGGCGCTGATTTCGCGGAAATCGAAGCGCCCGGATTAACCAAGGCAATCGACCGCGCCGCGCAGCAAGGGCCGGTGATATTGGATTCACCACTGGGTCGCGCCTTGCCCGAATGCGCGCCTCATATCGGGTTTCAGGTTTGGCTCGATTGCCCCAGCGATCTGGCACTTGGGCGAAAGCTGAAGCAATTTTTGGATTTAGATTCTGGGCCAGAGCGATTTGATTGGGTGTCAAATTACCTTGCCGCTTACCCAGCGGTCGTGCGTCCGCTTTTCTTGCTACAGCAGGAGCGTGTGCCAATCTTGGCTGACGCCATTATCGACGCCACGCAATCATTGGATAAATCAATTGGTGCGGTCATTGATGTAGCACGTACGGTTTTTGATCTAAATACAAGAATACGCCATTAAAAATCCGAGTTGATGTTGATTCGCATTTATTATCAGTATGTTATGCGCCTCATAAATCAGTGCGATTTGGTCAATTTTTGTATCAAAATACAAGAGGCAGCCTTCTTAATATAATTTTAGGTGGTTTTTTTAAGAAAAAATCATCATCAGGCGAATAATAACGAATGTAATTACGTTGTTTTTAATAATTTACTTAATTCAACACTGAAAGCATTAGGACTTCTGACGGTTAAACGGCATCCTATTTTTTCGATAAATGCGTTCGATCCATTGAACATTCGTTGATGATGGTCAGTGTTTAGCCCGGTACTCTCATATCATTGATGAGGAGGTAGGCGTGACACCAGCGAAGGACGCATAAAGCCAAAAGCCAGCAATGCGTTGCGGAAAAAAAACGATGTCAGTGCCATTCAATAAGCAGCTACCTAAGCGCATACCAAAAATTCCCTTCAAGAAGCTTTTGGATAAGCATCTGAAGCGGAATTTTGCGAATAGAGCTGATTTCAAAGAAAGCCTTTCGCAGGCTAAAAAGCTTGAGCTCGATACGCTCGAACCACGTATCCTGCTGAACGCCGACATCATGGCGCTGAATCTCGCCGATCCTGATGGCGATATTCGAAACAACGACCTGCTCATCCGCTTGTTTGACGAGACGGAGGAGGTCAACGGTCAGTCGATCCAAAAAGCCCGTATCCAGATCTTGGACAACGAAGGCGGGACGGTCCTGGCATTCGGCGATTTGGCAGATATCTCCGCGGTACAGCTCACGGGCTCGCTGGGGGATGACTCGTTCCGAATTGAATCCTCGACGCTCGATCAATCGGCGTCCCTGTCGATCATTCTTGATGGTAGCGAAGGCACGAACAACATCATTTTTGATACCCAGCGGGACACCAGCTGGACCATCGATGGTGAGAATCAGGGAACAGCTTCTGACGGCGTCATTCAGGTTACTTTCAATGACATTCAGAACCTTGCTGGTGCGGCAGACAACAACGATACCTTCGTCCTCAATGAAGAGGGGACGCTGGAAGGCATCCTTGATGGTGGTGATGCCGGGTATGACACCCTGATCGCCAACAAAGCGGCTTCAAGTGTGGCGTATCAGGCGACCGGAGAGACGTCTGGCATCCTG
>Ga0209198_1002808_pt1 | contig 11780 bp, 9 predicted proteins | sample COGITO_mtgs_1105_2_FD_184804 | JGI IMG/M metagenome (GOLD analysis project Ga0209198, IMG submission 184804) | Pelagic marine microbial communities from North Sea - COGITO_mtgs_110519 (SPAdes) (version 2) | ecosystem: Environmental > Aquatic > Marine > Epipelagic ...
TTTACTTGGGTATCTATTTCTGTAATATCATTTAAAATATCTTCTCTTTCTGAAGAGTATTGCCCATTTATAGAGAGCTTTTTTCCATTATTATCAAAATTATTTACATAATCTAAAGTATACTGAACTCTTTGTTCACTTTCACTTTCGCTTTCAGTTCTAAAAGTAGCTTCATTTAAGTCTCCTAAAACATTAAATCTATCGATTTTATTTGTGTTTACATCATCATCATTACCTCCATTAAAAACAATATTTCCAATAATACTAGAATTTTCAGTAAGGTAATACTCGGCACCAAAACTTGTAAATATAGACCTGCCTAGCCTTCCGAAATTTCTATTTTCTGTAACTTTTGCATTTTGTGCTGTATTCGAAAGAAAGTCTGAGTCGCTAAAAGCATTTCCAGGAGTTTCATTGTATCGAAAACCGGTATTTGTAAAAAGGTTCCATTTCTCTGTTCTCCAATTTGCATTAAAAGCAGTTCCTGCTCTAGCAGGGAAACCTAAATCTAGCTGCAAAGACCCATTAAAACCTATTAATTTGTTTTTTCTTAAAATGATGTTTAAAATCCCAGCAGTGCCTTCTGCATCGTATCTCGCAGATGGGGAAGTAATAACTTCTACTTTTTCAATAGCTTCTGCAGGAATTTGTCTTAATGCTTCGGCTCCATTCATTCCTACCAAAGCACTTGGTCTTCCATCAATTAATATGGTTACATTTTCATTTCCGCGCAAGCTCACAGTTCCTTCAACACTTACTTGCACTGATGGTACATTACCTAAAACATCACTTGCATTTCCACCACGAATAGATAAATCTTTACCAATATTAAATATTTTTTTATCTAAACGAATATCTACAGTAGTCTTTTCTGCTACAATAACTATTTCATCCAAACCATTCGTGGCTTCAGATAATTTTATAACTCCTAAGTCTTTGTCAGAAATAATATTTTCTTTTGGAAATTTTATAGATTGGAAGGAAATAAATGCAACATTTATAGTATAGATTGCTCTTGGTATTTCAATAGAAAAAGAACCATCTAAGTTTGTTACCCCTCCAGAAACCTCTTTGGTAACAGTATTTTTTATAATAATTGTGGCATATTCTAAGGGTTGTTTGCTTTTAGAATCTATAACTTTACCAGAAATTATAATCGAATTTGAAGTATTTAATTTTTGAGAAAAAAGTGTTGCTATTGTAAAAAAGCAACAAATAAATAAAGTAAATTTTTTGATCAAAATTTTTATGTTTTTTATCTTAGACTACAGATTATGCTTTTAGTTTAGCCTCCTTTTAGTTAAAGAAAAGTTAAACAGTTTAAAGTAAAAAAAATTAAATAATACTAATAATATTTTCCGGAGGTCGGCCAATAACTGCTTTTTTATTACTTATTACAATGGGCCGCTCTATTAATTTAGGGTTTGCTATCATTGCTTCAACAATTTCAGCATCCGATAGTTTTTTTCCTTTAAAATACTCTTTCCAAATGGGCTCTGTTTTTCTAATTAGTTGAATAGGAGTGATCTCTAGTAATTTGATGATCTTTGTTAAAGTTTCTGCAGATGGAATATCATCTAAGTACCTTACTATTTCGAATTCTTTATTAGACTTTTCTAAAATAGCCAAACCTTCTCTAGATTTTCTGCAACGCGGATTATGGTATATTTTTATCATTTTTAATCATTTTAATCAATGTTAAGAATAGCTTTGTTGACGTTATAAACACTTCTTTTTTGTAATGTATCAAACTTTTTATTGGCAAAGCTCTCTTTATATTTAAAGTCTGGAAGATTAATATTTGCGATATCTAAAATAGTGTGAAAAGTATTTGTTGCCATTATTTTTTTATTACTATTGTTCATTAAATGTTTAATAATAACAGGGTAATTCTCTTTGTAGCTATTAGAGTACCATGTAAATAATGGTATTTCTAATTCATATTTACTTGGCGTTTCATACCCATGTAAAAATTTTCGATCGGTGGTATCAAACAAATTCTCTCCATGATCTGAAAGAAAATACATAAAAGAAGAGGCGTTGGTTTTATTTAATTTTTGAATGATTTCAGATAAAATAAAATCGGTATACAAGATAGAATTATCATAGCTATTAATAATTTCTTGTTTATTCTTGTAATTACTAAAATTCTCTATAGAGAGTCCTTTTTCTAGTGTCGGCTTAAAACTTTCAAAAGCTTCAGGGTAGCGATAATTATATCTGTAATGACTGCCTACTAAATGTATAATAATAAATTTTTTTTCATAATCATCTTTTAGAATTTCATCTAAAACGGGTAGTACATTTTCATCAAAACCTGTGGCATCTATAGATTTAGAAACATTTATATATTTGTCTGCTAATTGAGTATATAAACTAAAGATGCTTCCCGTGCCAATTTGCTGATTGCTTATCCAATATGTTTTAAAGTTACTTTCTTTAAAAGCGCTTAAAATGGGTGGTTCTTTTAACTTTAGATCTGCATTGCTTGGCTTTGCGCGAGAAAGTATAAAAGGGATGCTCAAAGAAGTTACATTAGAATTGCTTAAAACATCATTATAACTTATTAGATTAGAAATAGTATCTAAATTTGGAGAAGTGTTTTTCGTATAGCCATAGATACCAAAATTGTGTTTTCTAGCAGTTTCGCCAATAACTAGCACATATATTTCTTTTTGCTTAATACTGTCTTTTTTCTTTGAATAAAATTTGAACTCATTAATATTTTTTAAGTAGGCATTTTTAGCTTTTAAACCCTCAGAAACACGGTTAATTTTTATAAATATTCCGGATGGAAAATTTTTTGAAAACTGAACTGTAAAAGAATATTGAAAACTACTAATAATTTCGCTTGTTATTTTACTTGTATTTGTTGCCAATTTAATATTCCGAATAGTTAATGCAAGAAATGTGAAGACAAAAACAGAAAAAATCAATTTTTTATATAGCTTAAAAATAAAAAATTCCTTTTGTATTTTAAAAACAATAATCAGCAAGTAGCATGCGATTATAAAAGAAAAAAAGAAACCTAATAAATTTGCTAAAATAAATTCTTTAGCTTCATCATAATTGGTTGAAAATAAGGAGGCAATTGCTGCTTCAGATGAAGGTGTTTTGAGAAGGATAATGTGGTTACTTTCAAAGACTATAAAAGGAAATAGTGCTAATATTAAGTAGCTATAGTATTTTGGTTTTAAAAAAGTTAACGGTAGGCTTACCATAGCAAAAGAAATTAAGACGAATACCATTTTTTTTACAGTAGTACCTAAGGCAGAATCTTCACCAATAATAGCAATTAATAGACTAGGGCACATGCCTATGAATAGGAGAGATATAACGAATATATATTGTCCTTTTTGTTTACGTATTCTGCCCATTTTTCATTAAATAAGATTTTAAAAACGGATCAATATCGCCATTCATAACATTATCTACATTTCCGGTTTCATAAGCAGTTCTTACATCTTTTACTAATTTATAAGGATGCATAACGTAATTTCTAATCTGACTGCCCCATTCATTTTTTAATTTACCAGACTCAATTTTATCTCTTGCTGCTTGTTGTTTTTGTAATTCAATTTCATATAATTGAGATTTCAACATTTTCATTGCAGTAGCTCTATTATCGTGCTGAGAACGAGAATTAGAACAAGAAATTTGAATTCCAGAAGGTTTATGTGTCAACTGAACTTTTGTCTCAACCTTATTTACATTTTGTCCGCCAGCACCACTAGAACGGGCAGTTACAATTTCTATATCTGCAGGATTTATGTCTATTTCAATAGAATCGTCAGCTACAGGAAAAACATATACAGAACCAAAAGTTGTATGACGTTTACCATTAGAATCAAAAGGTGAAATACGCACCAACCTGTGCACTCCATTTTCTCCTTTTAGCCAGCCAAAAGCATAATCCCCTTCAATTTCTATGGTAATCGTTTTAATTCCTACCACATCGCCTGCCTGATAATTGAGCGTTTTTAATTTAAAACCTTGCTTTTCTGCCCACATCGTGTACATTCTAGACAACATTTCTACCCAATCACAGCTTTCTGTTCCTCCGGCACCCGCATTAATTTGTATGGTTGCAGACAAAGAATCTCCTTCTTCAGAGAGCATATTTCTAAACTCTAAGTCTTCTAGAAAAGTATTTGTAATTTCAAATTGTTCTACAACTTCCTCTTCTTCAACTTCACCCTCTTTATAAAAATCATATAATACGATCACATCCTCATTTAAAGTAATGGTTTTATGATAATCTTCTACCCATTTTTTCTTAAATCGTAAGTCCTTCATGAAAACTTCCGCCGCTTTCGGATCGTTCCAAAAATCTGGATCCACCGTCTTTTCTTCTTCGTTTGCTATTTCTACGAGTTTTTTATCAATCTCTAAATAAGATTTTAATTTCTCAATTCTAGAAGCGATATCTTTAAGTTGGTCTTGTGTAATCATAAGCTCAACAAAAATAAATGAAATTTTAAGATTTCTCGTTTTAAAAGTTGATAGATATTTTATAGATTTATAGAAAATTAACAAAACATGAAAAAAGCACTATTAATTCTTTTTTTTATTACTTTTTCTATTAATGGGTTTTCACAGTTTTTTATTGAGAAAACAGGAAATAAATTACAAAAAGGAATCACTAAATATGAAGGCTATTTTACTTTTTATTATGATGATAATTTAGATAAAATATTTCTTCAAATAGATGATTTAAATACTGAATTTCTATATATACGTTCGCTATCAGAAGGAATTGGTTCTAATGATATTGGTTTAGATAGAGGCCAGTTAGGAGGCGGAGCAGTTGTTTACTTTAAGAAAATTGGTAATAAAATTATGCTCATACAACCCAACCAAGATTATAGAGCTATTACGGAAAATATAGATGAAAAAAAGTCTGTGAAACAAGCTTTTGCAAAATCCGTATTACACGGATTTAAAATTGAAAAAACGAATAAAAATACTTTTTTAGTAGATGCTACTAATTTTTTTATGCGAGATGCACATGGAGTTTCAAACATATTGGCTAGAAATAAACAAGGAATTTATAGTTTGGATAAGAGTAAATCTGCTTTTAATATAGAGAGAATAAAAGCGTTTCCAAAGAATGTAGAGTTTGATGTAATACTTACCTTTAAAGGAACTCCCAAGGGGTATAATATTAGATCTGTAACTCCAGATGCAAGTTTGGTTACTATTAATCAACATCATTCTTTTGTAGAATTACCAGATAATAATTATCAGCCTAGAAGCTTTGATCCACGTTCAGGTGCGAATATGATGTCTTATTTAGATTATGCAACTCCGGTAAATCAGTCTATTACAAAAAGATTTATTAGAAGACATCGTTTAGAAAAAGTAAATCCCAATGCCGAAATATCAGTGGCTAAAGAACCAATTATTTATTATTTAGATAGGGGTACACCAGAACCTGTTCGTTCTGCATTATTAGATGGAGGACGCTGGTGGAATGAAGCTTTTGAAGCAGCTGGTTACAAAGATGCTTTTCAAATGAAAATGTTGCCCGAAGGTGCAGATCCTTTAGATGTCCGTTATAACATGGTGCAATGGGTGCATCGTTCTACGAGAGGTTGGAGTTATGGTGCAAGTATTTCTGATCCAAGAACAGGTGAAATTATCAAAGGTCATGTTAGTTTAGGGAGTTTAAGAATTCGTCAAGATTTTTTAATTGCACAAGCATTGCAAGCTCCTTATGCTAAAAATAATTTAGACGACAATTTTGCTTTACAAATGGCAATTGCAAGAATTAGACAATTATCTGCTCATGAAATAGGCCATACTTTAGGTTTTGCACATAATTTTGCAGCAAGTAGTAACAATAGGGCTTCTGTAATGGATTATCCGCACCCGAAGTTTACTTTAGAAGACGGAAAAATAGATTTTTCTAATGCCTATGGCACTAAGATTGGTCTTTGGGATAAAGTAATAGTTGCCTATGCATATCAAGATTTTTCAAAAGGTAAAAATGAAGAAGAAGAATTAAATGCCATTCTAGAAGATGCTTTTGCAACCGGATTAAAATACTTGTCAGATTCAGATGCAAGGCCTCAAGGAAGTGCAAGCAGTTCCGCTCATTTATGGGATAATGGGGGCAATATTCATGATGAATTGTATAACATTCTTAAAATAAGAAAAACAGCAATAGATAATTTCTCTGCAGATAATATAAAAACTAGTCAACCTTATTCTATTTTAGAAGATGTGTTTGTTCCATTGTATTTCTTGCATCGTTTTCAAACAGAAGCAACCGTAAAATTAATTGGTGGTTTAGACTACAGTTATGCTGTTAAAGGAGGCGCACAAACAATTGTAAAAAGAGTTTCTGGCATTACAGAAAGAATTGCGTTGCAAGCCGTTTTAAAGACCATAATGGTTGAGGAAATAGCAATTCCAGAAGAAAAATTAGAATTATTTCCACCAAGAGCAATGGGGTTTGGTAGAACTAGAGAATCTTTTAAAAGTGACTTAGGTGTTGAATTTGATGCTTTTGGAGCAGTAGAAACAGCAAGTGAAATGACATTGAATTTGCTATTAAACCCTGAAAGAGCTTCAAGACTAATTGCGCATAAAAGTTTAAACAATAACCAACTAGGTTTGGTTGAGTTGATTGATGAATTAGTTGTTAAAACCATCAATATAACTCACGAGAATTCTTATTTTCAAGAATTACAAAACGTAATAAATACAAAGGTTTTAGAGCAATTATTTTATTTAGGAGCTTCTAAAAATCAGTACCAACAAGTAAATGCAATTGTATTATTTAAGTTAGATGAAATTAAATTGAGTATCCAAAATAAAAATACCGAAGGAATTCAACATATATATGATAAGGCAATGGTTAAAATGATTGATAGTTTTATTAAAAAACCTACATCGTTTAAAAAAACGAAAGCTCCTCAGATTCCAGATGGCTCGCCAATTGGAAGTTATAAGCATTAATATAATATAAGAGTTACACAGAGATATTTAAAAATTTTAGATATTATTGGAATTAAATACAAATAAATAGATGATTATAGACCTAATTTCAGATACAGTAACAAAGCCAACAGCAAAAATGTTGGAGGTAATGATGCATGCAAAAGTTGGAGACGATGTTTTTAAAAGTGATCCCACCGTAAATGAATTGCAAGAAAAAGCGGCAAAAATGTTCGGAATGGAAGATGCATTATTTTTTCCTTCAGGTACAATGGCAAATCAGACAGCCATAAAACTGCACACCCAACCTGGAGATAAATTAATATGCGACAAGTATGCCCATGTTTATAATTACGAGGGTGGAGGAGCAGCATTTAACTCTGGAGTTACTTGCAAATTAATTGACGGACAAAGAGGTATGTTTACTGCTGCACAATTAGAAGAAGCTGTTTTTGGTAGAGCAGACATTCATGTGCCTTACTCCAGGTTGGTATGTATAGAAAATACTACAAATAAAGGAGGTGGTGCATGCTGGGATTTTTCTGAATTAGAGAAAATTCAAAAAATAGCTAAAGAGAATAACTTAGCTTTTCATTTAGATGGTGCGCGTTTGTTCAATGCTTTGGTAGCTAAAAAAGAGTCTCCAAAACAATATGGCCAATTATTTGATACCATCTCTATTTGTTTATCTAAAGGCTTAGGAGCGCCAATAGGTTCTATTTTATTAGGTTCTAAAAAGGATATAGCAAAGGCTTTAAGAATTCGAAAACTTTTTGGTGGAGCTATGCGGCAGGTTGGTTTTTTAGCAGCTGCAGGTATTTATGCTCTAGATAATCATATAAATCGCTTAGAAGAAGATCATCAAAAAGCAAAAGAAATTGGTGCAGTTTTAGAATCTGTTTCTTATGTTACTAATTTGGAAACTATAGAAACTAATATCGTTATTTTTTATGTGGATGAAAAAATAGGCGTAGCTAAATTTATTCAAAAAATGAAGGATAAAAATATTTTATTGACGCCAATGGGTGAAGGTAGAATTAGAATTGTTACGCACTTAGATTATACCAAAGAAATGCATGAAATTCTTTTAGAAGCGCTTAAGAGGTTTTGAAAAATAAAAATTTTTAATCTATAGAGTTGGTGCCGAATTAAGAATAGTTTGATTAACTATTTGTATCTAATTTTGCTAATTCTTTATAATTTGTATTTAATTTTTTTAATAAAAATCCGTACAGCAATTGGTAGAATAAACATAAAATTCCTAAAATTAATAAGGTGGCAATCAGTGATGCAAAAACTATAAAAAGAATTTTTTTATTATTTAAATCTTCTAAGTTCGTTTGAATAGATGCAATGGTAGCCACAACCATGACTAATAACATATAACCGAGATTAAAAAGAACGTAATTTCTAACAGTTTTTCTAGTTTTAATTATTTTTTTCATTAAGTTGCTTGTAGAGTCTGTTGTAGAAATTCTTTTGTAATTCAAATAGAATATTACTAAAAAGTAAAATAAAATGGTATAAGCCACAATTTGAGAATAAAAAATAAAATTCATCAAACCTAATTTCTCGTATTCAGCATAAGCTTCATCCATATCTATAAAAAAATAGATAGAATTTAAAATTACAAACTCAAGAATACCAATTATAAATATCCATTTTACAATAGAGACTGACCTTGAGTGTGCAAGTTTGTAAATCTCAATAGTAGAGCGTTTACTCGCTTGTTCTGGTTGATTTTTCCAGGCTTTTTTATAGTTGTCTAATAAATCCATAATTATGGGTTTAAGATGTTTTTTAATTTTTCTTTTGCTCTGTTCATTTTTACTCTTGCATTTACATTCGTAATTCCTAATGTTTCCGATATTTCTTTATAAGGTTTGTCTTCTAAGTATAAAAAGATAAGTGCTTTTTCTATGTCATTTAATCGATGAATTGCCGCGTAAAGAGCATTTAACTGCACTTCCTCTGTATCATCATAGGGGGTAGATTCAATTTTATAAGAAACAGCACTAAAATCTTGTGTTTTTACTTTTTTAGTAGATTTTCTATACAATGAAATTGCAGTATTTAATGCAACTCTATACATCCATGTACTAAATTTAGAGTCGCCCCTGAATTTGAGGTAATTCTTCCAAACCTGTATGGTTATTTCTTGAAACAAATCATCATGAGCGTGTTTATTCGTAGTATAAATTCTACAAATTTTATGAACTATATTTTGATTTGCTTCAAAGTCTAATAAAAATTTATTTTCTAAATCTTTTTGCAATTATTAACTTTTTTATTTATCTATTAGTAATGTAAATGTATTAAATGTTACAATTTTATGAATAAATATTTTATTGAGTTTAAAATTTTATATATTTGATTTAATCAAAACATTAAAATTGGACAACATTCAGCAAGATTTTACAATCAAGGACCTTGAAAATATATCAGGAATTAAAGCACATACAATTCGTATCTGGGAAAAAAGATATAATTTATTAGAACCTAAAAGAACAGATACTAATATTAGATATTATTCTCATGAAAATTTACAAAAGATTTTAAATGTTGTTTTATTAAGTAAAAACGGTTTTAAGATATCTATAATTGCAAAAATGTCTAGAGAAGAAATGCTATTACAATCTAGAGAAGTTGCTTTTGGCAGTAATACAAATGATGCTGCAATTAATGATTTTAAGTTGGCAATGTTTCAATTTGATAAAGTATTGTTTGATAAAACATATAAAAAATTATTATTAAAAAAACATTTTGAAAAAATTGTAAAAGATGTTTTTATTCCTTTTTTGAATCATATTGGATTGTTATGGCAAACAGATACTATACTGCCTGCCCATGAACATTTTATATCTAATTTAATAGCCCAAAAAATTCATTTGAATATAGAACTTATAACAACTATTGTTAACGAATCAAATAAAACATATGTATTATTTTTACCAGAAAATGAAATCCATGAATTAGGTTTGTTATATTTAAACTATGAGTTGCTTTTAAAAGGAAATAGAACTATTTATCTTGGTCAGAATTTGCCATTGGATAATTTAAAATGTTTTTTTGATTATCAAGAAGATTTGTGTTTTATAACTTCATTAACTGTGCAACCTTATAACTCTAAAATGGAAGATTATTTTAATCAGGTTGAAAGTCTTCTTGAAAGTTCTAAACATGAGTTTATTGCAGTTGGTAGAAGGACGTCTTTATTAAAAGCTAAAGATTACAAATCCAATATTTCTTTCTTTGATAGTATTGCAGATATATTAAAAGTTATATAATTTATTTTATCTTCAAATTTGTTTAGTTTTTTGGTACCTTTGTTAAACAAATATATTTAATGAAAAAAGACATTCATATTATTGGTTCTGGTTTCTCTGCGCTGTCGGCCTCTTGTTATTTAGCAAAAGAAGGATACAATGTTACTGTTTTAGAAAAAAATGAAACTTTAGGAGGAAGAGCAAGACAATATAAAAAAGACGGTTTTACATTTGACTTAGGGCCTTCTTGGTATTGGATGCCTGATGTATTTGAACGTTTTTTTGCAGATTTTGGTAAAAAACCTTCAGATTATTACGTTCTAGATAAATTAAGTCCAGGATACGAAGTTTATTTCGGTGAAAATTCTTCACTAAAAATTTCTGAAAATCTAGAGGATATTTACAAGATGTTTGAGTCAGAAGAGAAAGGAAGTGCAAAGCACCTAAAATCTTTCTTAGATTCTGCAAAGGCAAATTATGAAATAGCCGTTTTAGATATCGTCTATAAACCGGGTATTTCTCCACTAGAATTAGTTACAACCAAAACTGTGGCTAGAGTTACTCAGTTTTTTTCTAACATTAGAAAAGAAGTAAGAAAAAATATAAAAAGCAGTAAACTAATTAAAATTTTAGAATTTCCGGTATTGTTTTTAGGAGCAAAACCTAGTAATACTCCCGCTTTTTATAATTTTATGAATTATGCAGATTTTGGTTTAGGTACTTGGCACCCAAGAGGTGGAATGTATAAGGTAATTGAAGGTATGGTTTCTTTAGCAACCTCTCTAGGTGTAAATTTTGAATTAAATGCTAATGTAGAAAAAATTTTAATAGACAAAAAACGAAATGTTTCTGGTTTGTTGGTAAATGGCAAAACCATTGAAACTACTTTAGTTTTAAGTGGTGCAGATTATCATCATACAGAAACTTTATTAGATGAAGATTTAAGACAGTATTCAGAAAAATATTGGGATAAGAAGACATTTGCACCTTCTTCCTTGTTATTTTATGTTGGTTTTGATAAGAAAATAGAAAACGCAAGTCATCATACTCTATTTTTTGATACAGATTTTGATTTACATGCAGAAGAAATTTATGACAATCCTAAATGGCCAACAAATCCATTGTTTTATGCTAACTTTACTTCTATGACAGATAATACTTCTGCACCCGAAGGCAAAGAAGCAGGGTTTTTCTTAATTCCACTAGCACCAGGAATAGAAGATACAGAGGAACTAAGAGAGGCATATTTTCATAAGATATTAGATAGATTTGAAAAATTAACAAATCAAGAAGTTAAAAGTAGTATTATTTTTAAAAGATCTTTTTGTGTGAAAGACTTTAAAAAAGAATACAACTCGTATAAAGGAAATGCTTATGGAATGGCCAACACATTGCTGCAAACTGCTTTTTTAAGACCGAGTATTAAAAGTAGCAAAGTGAATAATTTATATTTTACAGGACAATTAACTGTTCCTGGACCAGGAGTGCCACCAGCTTTAATTTCAGGAAAAATAGCATCAGAATTAATTAAAAAAAATAAATTTTAGAGGAATATGAAAGAATTATTTGACA
>Ga0209198_1002809_pt1 | contig 11779 bp, 7 predicted proteins | sample COGITO_mtgs_1105_2_FD_184804 | JGI IMG/M metagenome (GOLD analysis project Ga0209198, IMG submission 184804) | Pelagic marine microbial communities from North Sea - COGITO_mtgs_110519 (SPAdes) (version 2) | ecosystem: Environmental > Aquatic > Marine > Epipelagic ...
GCGTTCATCCTGAGCCAGGATCAAACTCTTCATCGTTAATTTTTAAAGTTTCTCTTAAGAAACCTGTACTCTTAACAACTAAAGGAAATTTAATGTGTTGTACTCAAAATGGTTTATTCTCTGTATTTAATCAATCGTTTCCAATTAATTATTTACGCTGTCAATCAATATGTTTAATGAACTTTTTTATCTTTTTCGCCGATCCCTAAGAACCTAAGCGGCTGCAAATATAAAACCTTTTTTGGTTATCGCAATGCTTTTTGAAAATAAAATTATCTTTTTTTTCAAACCTTATAACACTACAATTAATCAAAGAACATCTGCCAATCTACTACCGTTTTTTAGCGGCTGCAAACATACAACCTTTTTTATCTTTAACAAGACTTATTTTAAACGTTTTTGTCTTTATTTTTTTTATCCGATTCTATCTGCTGGATTACAAGTGGTTAGAACAAGTGAATTATAGAAAGAAATTCCATACTATACCGAACCTTACAATGAAATCTCGGTAAGGGTAGTTAGGAGCCGAGTAGAAATTGTAGCCCGTAAAGGAAGAATTGAGGTGTTCAGCCTTTAAAAAGAGGCGTGTTTGACGGATTTTGGCATTGATAAAAAAGTCAATTCGTGGGAAGTCGCCCACTTCCGTGGTGTTTTGCACATAGAATTCTGCAAGTAATGGATCGTATCGGTTCATGTAATAGCTAGAAAAATAACTAAACGTCACCCCTGTCTGCAGAAATAAAGCCTTTTTGAAGAACTCATTTGTATAGTATAAGGAGTGTCGCGTGACTATTTGAGGGACATTATACACCTCTTCACCCTCCATGACACTTTGATATAGGACGGTATTGTTTAACGCAAAGTTCCGAAAGCTTATTTCATTTGACAACTTCGCTCTTATATAGTTCACGGTTTTATCAAACTGAAAGGGCTTGACGCCGCCGACTATGGCTGCGTCTTTAGTGAAATACAAGTAATTATCTAGCGTATTGTAATCTAATTGGAGGGTTCCAAATTTTTTCGAGTTAAGACTGAACGCTAATTGTTTTGTGTTTTGATTCTTAAAATTGTTTTTCCAGTTGTAGTTTAGGTAGTCACTTTGAAACAACTGAAAGTTGAAATCAGGGGCTTTAGAGTTTGAATTGATGCTCGCACGCATGTCCATGTCCTCATTAAAGGCGTAAGCTCCTTCTACATTTAGAAAATTTCCTTTTAAATCTCCCGTAAGGTTTAAACCCACATCGCCTTTTAAAGCAAATGCGCCGATGGTTTTTTCGTAGGTTCCCCCAAATGAAACGACAGAACCCAAAAGTCGGTTGGTGATTCTTTGATTGTTTAGGATCACCACGGAGTTGTATCCATAATTATAGTTCGTGTAGCCTGCATTAACCTTAAAAGCCCCTAAGGTCTTATTTGAATAGCGGGCGTTAAATTCTGCATAAAAGGTTTCAAGAGTGACTTTATCGGAAACTTTGGACGAAATAAAGGCATCTCCAAAATAGCTGTTGCTCGTAGCTTGTGTGAAGTGGTAATATTTATCTTCTAAGGAAAGGATATTCCCTACGGATATCTTGTTAGAATTTAGAGAATCTTGTTCCTTTAATATATAGGAGTGGTCCAAGTAGAATCGTTTGCCTTCCAAACTACTTTGAGCATCTTGAAATACAGGATCAAATATGGGACGGTCTAAGAATTCTTTAACGCCGGATTCAAAATTCAGGAGGTCCTCGTCTGAAAGTCCTCCATTTTCTTCATTCAAAATATCTTGCATGACGATGTGCGTACGCACAACGTATCGATTGTTTTTGGTTTTATAATTAGTTGTAAACCTAAAGTTACCTGTACTTGATAAAATATGCTCGTACTTACCAAGTGAACGCATGCCTTTGTAAGCAATCGAAAAATTAAATTGTTTAGAGGTGTTGACGGTGAATAATGCATCTAACAAATGACCTTGTTCAAAACCACTCTTATATAGTAACTCTGTAAGTGGCGTGGGTACGTGGTAATAATTGATGTCATCCACTTCCATATAGTTGAAGTGTTTGGCGTGTGCGCCAAATGATGGCTGAAGTGCATTTGATTTAAAGTTTTCTGATAAGGTGTTATAGGTTTGCCCCATATTACTGAACGGCAAAAGCTCAAAATCATCCTTTCGGAGGTAGTTAAATTTGTACTCCTTATATATAGACAAGGTTGTGTCCAACTGGATGGTGTCGTTTTTACGGGAAATAATTAGATAATCTTTAATGTTCGCCTTTTCGTTTTTGACCACTTTTTTAGAAGGGCGGTCGGATATAGAATCTCGCCCCTGTCGATTGGGATCAAAGCTTTTAGATAATTTCCCAGGCTTTTTTAGAAAAGGTTTTTCTTGAGAGAACGCAGTAGTTCCTAGGAGCAAACAGAAAAGAATTAAGACTAATTTATACATATATAAGATTCTAACAGCAAATTATTGTTGGCACAAAAATAGCAAATATCTAATCTATTTTGTTTTTTTACGGCATAAAGACTGATTTTTACAATCAATTTAACTTTAAGAGGTAATTTATGTTGGACTTAAATGTTTCAAATTTAGAATTTGAGTGTGGTACGGACGAAGCTGGTCGGGGGTGTTTGGCGGGCCCTGTAACGGCGGCAGCTGTTATTTTGCCCTTGGATTTTTCGAATGAAATCCTGAACGATTCCAAACAACTTTCACATACTAAACGAAATTTCCTAAAGCCCATCATTGAAACCCAAGCCGTTTCATATGGCGTTGCACATATATACCCTAAAAAAATTGACAAGATAAATATCCTAAACGCCTCTATTTTGGCGATGCATCATGCGATTGCGAAATTAGAAAAAGTGGAGTTTATCAGTGTGGATGGCAATCGGTTCAAGGCATTCAAAAAAGTACCCCACCAGACGGAGATTAAAGGGGATGCTAAATATCAAAATATTGCTGCCGCTTCAGTATTGGCAAAAACTTACAGAGATGCGTATATGGAAAAAATTCATGAGGAGTTTCCGATGTACAATTGGAAACAAAACAAGGGCTATCCGACGAAAGAACACCGGGCTGCGATTCGTAAATATGGCACCACCAAATACCACCGGCTTTCTTTTAGACTTTTGCCAGAATAACTTCCTTTTGAATTATAAGTCTTATCTTTGTTTGGAGTCGAATAAAGCAGAACAGCCAATGCATAAGTTTTTATATTTTTTAGTGATTATTTTAACGGTTTTTAGTTGTGATTACACTCAAAAATCAACGCGTTCCATCGAGGATTTGGTTCCCAAAAACGCCTCTGTTGTGCTTTCCATTAATTCACTAGAAGGGTTCCAAAGTGCTATTAACAACAATGCTTTGATCTCTAAAACAGGGGTTTTTAAATCCTTAAAAAAAGCACTCATTCCGCTTGACAGTCTCAAAAGCTTGAGCCCGCTTTTAGTATGTATAACTAAAGAGAAGTCACAAGTGTTTACCTTTATTACCCATCAAAGAAATTTAAATTCAAAGGACACTCTTTTAATCCCTTACATTACCTTAGATAGTATTTTGGTGGCTTCAACATCTACTGCGATTCTTGAATCTGTAAAAGCACAAACAAGCTCTGAATATTCCAAACTATCCAAGCTCCAACAGAGTACAAATACGTTTTCGGTCTATTGTAAAACATTTCCCGAACTGAAGTCAATTCCATTATTAAATGCTCAATCCGTATATTTTGGATTTAATGTAACCCCAGAAAGTGTTGCGATGAATGGCACAATTTTAGATCAAAAATCTCAAAACAAATGGTTTACACTTTTTGAAACTTTGGAACCGCAACCCCAAAGTTTACAAACGATTATCCCTACCGAAAGCACATTGGTTAATTCCTTTAATTATACCGATTTTGAGCAACTCACTCGAAATATAGACTCCGCAGGATTTGTTTCAAAAAACTCTGTTTTTGCAAAATCATTTTTTAGTACCACCAAAGAAATTGGCAGGTTTGAAACCTCCGAAGGGGCTGGAATTGCTCTGAAATCCATCGACATTAATGCAACTTATGAAGCCTTAAGTAGTTTTCAAAATGAGTTGAGTAGTTTTCGATCGGTGCCGCTGTTTGAGTTTACGGAACCTTCTTTGTTTACAGATGCTTTTGGACCGTTACTATCTAAAATAAATCCTACAAAATTTATCATTATTGAGGACTATTTGGTGTTTTCAGATTCTGAAAAGGTGTTGCAATTTGTGATTTCAAATTATCTCAACAAAAACACACTTGAAACTTTTGATGCTTATGAATCGATTCAAAAATCATTGAGTGACGAAGCCTCCTTTCAAACTTATTTTGACACTCAAACCTTGGGGAGTGTTTTAAACGAAATCTTCGGTAAAACACTTAATAAAAAAGACTTAAGCGCCTATAAGCTATCTGCCTTACAATTGGTCAAAGACGATCATATCGTTCATGTGAATAGCATCCTCCAAAAATCAAAATCGAAACAATCAAAAACACAAATTAGCGAAGCATTTAGTTTGACGCTTTCAAACGACATTTTGATGGACCCCATATTTGTCACCAATCACAGAACCAAAAAGAAAGATATTCTGGTTCAGGATATTGACCATAATTTATATCTGATTTCAAATAAAGGGGTGATTCTCTGGAAAAAGAAGCTGAAAGGGGCTATTTTAGGAAAGGTGGAGCAGGTGGATTTGTATAGAAATGGCCGCTTACAACTTGTATTTGCAACGCCAAACAAGTTGTATGTGATCGATCGAAATGGAAAAAATGTTGACCAATTTCCGTTGATGTTCAAGGATGAGATTACGCAGCCATTGGCTGTATTTGATTATGACAAACAACGAAACTATCGTTTTTTGATCACACAAAACAAGAACCTTTTGATGTACGATTCTAAAGGGAAAGCTGTAAAAGGATTTAAGTATAAGACTGGGCAGTCCGTGAGCAGTCAACCCAAACATTTTCGACTGCGTGGCAAGGACTATATTGTGTTCAGTGCTGGGAATCAACTCAAACTATTGGACCGCCGTGGAGCGATTCGCGTGAAGGTAAAAGAGTCGATTGATTTTTCTGGGGAAGCTATTTACTTTTATAATTCCCTGTTTACCACCACTAATACAAAGGGCGATTTAATTCAGGTGAATACAAAAGGAACTGTTAGCCGTCAAACATTGGGACTTGACGCAAAGCATGACATGACGAGTTCTTCGAAAACGCTGGTCACGCGAAGCGATAATACATTATCTATAAAATCCAACAGTGTAGATTTGGAATACGGAAACTACTCTCCTCCTAGTTTGTTTTATTTAAGAGACAAAATCTATATTTCGATCACGGATTTACAAGCTCAAAAAATTTGGTTGTTTGACAGTCAGGCCAAACCGTTTGCAAGCGTTCCTGTGTTTGGAACGAGTGCTATTGATTTAGCAAATGCAGATGCAGACAGACCCCTTGAATTTGTAACCAAAGGGGATTCTAACAGCTTTATCATGTATCAGCTGTATTAGACTTTCGTCGCCTCAAAAAGTTTTAGAAAATGTTTCAAAAGTTTGACTTTTACCTCCGCCTCATCGACCTTGGTTTGTCCGAGTTCGACATGCAAAGACGTGACAGCTTTTCCGCGAATTCCACAAGGAATGATGTTATCAAAATAACCTAAATCGGCATTGACATTTAAAGCAAACCCGTGCATGGTCACCCAACGGCTTGCACGTACACCCATTGCGCATATTTTTCGTGCAAAAGGGGTTCCAACATCTAACCACACCCCTGTTTCGCCGGGGCTTCGTTCGGCTTTGAGGCCGTACTCTTCTAAGGTTAAAATAATGGTGTCTTCTAAAAAACGGAGAAATTTATGAATGTCTGTGAAAAAGTTTTCTAGATCTAAAATCGGATAGCCCACCACTTGACCGGGGCCATGATAAGTAATATCGCCGCCACGGTTGATTTTATAAAAAGTAGCCCCTTTGGATTCTAACTGAGCTTCGGACAACAAAAGATTGGACATGTCACCACTTTTACCCAAAGTATAGACATGCGGATGACTGACAAACAACAAATGGTTTGGTGTGCTTAAACCCGCAGATTCGCGACGGTTTTTAATTTTAATATCAATGGTCTCCTTAAATAAGGTCTCTTGATAATCCCAAGCTTCCTTGTAATCTTTGAGTCCCAGATCCTGTATGTTGACGCCTTTATTCATAGGCGGCAAATATACAGATTTATGACTTAGGATTGTTTAAAATTACCAGTGCTGCAATCACGCCAGGTACCCACCCACAAAGGGTTAATAAAAATACGATGACTATGGAACCACAGCCTTTGTCAAACACGGCTAAGGGTGGGAATAAAATAGAGACTATAACGCGCCAAATACTCATAAAAAAAGAGGGTTAAATTAAGTTATACCTATAAGACGTATCTTTTAATAGAACGTTACAAAAGCAATGGAGGATTTATACCGCTTTAATTGAAATCCTAAGCAATAGTCGTTATCTTTGTGTCTTAAATTTTATCAGAGTATTATGTCGCAGCTTTCAGAACAAGAAATTGTCCGTCGAGAAAAACTATCAAAATTACGTGCGTTAGGAATCAATCCTTATCCCGCTGATTTATTCCCCGTAACCCACAGCAGTGCTAAGGTCAAATCTGATTTTTCAGAAGGTACTAAAGTGGTTTTGGCCGGACGTTTGATGCGAAAAAAGATACAAGGAAAAGCGGCATTTGCGGAACTTCAAGACAGTGAAGGCCGTATCCAGATTTACATCAACAGAGATGAAGTTTGTCCTGATGAAGATAAAAGTCTCTATAACGATGTCTTTAAAAAATTGCTCGATTTGGGTGATTTTATTGGGATTGAAGGTGAACTTTTTACCACACAAGTAGGCGAAAAAACAGTGTTGGTAAAACACTTCAAACTGTTATCCAAAGCATTGAAACCCTTACCGCTTCCAAAAACAGATGCGGAAGGCAATACATACGATGAGTTTAATGATCCCGAAATGCGCTACCGTCAGCGGTATGCCGATTTGGTGGTCAACCCTCATGTCAAAGAAGTTTTTGTAAAACGAACTAAACTTTTCAATGCCATGCGTAGTTTCTTTAACGAGGCTGGTTATTTTGAGGTAGAAACGCCCATTTTACAACCGATTGCTGGAGGTGCTGCGGCACGTCCGTTTATGACACATCACAACAGTTTGGACATTCCATTGTACATGCGAATTGCCAATGAATTGTATTTAAAACGATTGATTGTCGGTGGATTTGATGGGGTCTATGAGTTTTCTAAAAACTTCAGAAATGAAGGGATGGACCGTACTCACAATCCAGAGTTTACAGCGATGGAAATTTATGTGGCTTACAAAGATTACAATTGGATGATGGAATTTTGTGAGCAATTGCTAGAACATTGTTCCATCGCCGTGAATGGCACCACAAAAACGACTTTTGGCGAGCATGAAATCGATTTTAAAGCGCCTTATGCTAGAATCACCATGGCGGATTCTATAAAGGAATTTACTGGTTTTGATATCGCTGGAAAAACAGAAGATGAGATTCGCGCAGCGGCTAAAGATTTAGGCGTTGAAGTGGACAACACCATGGGGAAAGGCAAATTGATTGATGAGATTTTTGGAGAAAAATGTGAAGGGAATTACATACAACCGACGTACATCACAGACTATCCAAAAGAGATGAGTCCTTTGTGTAAAGAACATCGCGAAAACCCTGAGCTTACAGAACGTTTTGAATTAATGGTTTGTGGGAAAGAAATTGCGAATGCATACTCAGAATTAAACGATCCTATTGACCAACGCGAACGTTTTGAGCACCAACTAAAATTGGCGCAAAAAGGAGATGATGAAGCAACGGAGTTTATTGATGAAGACTTTTTAAGAGCGCTCGAATACGGCATGCCGCCAACTTCAGGGATGGGCATCGGGATGGACCGTTTGATTATGTTTCTAACCAATAATGCATCGATTCAAGAAGTGTTATTTTTTCCACAAATGAAACCAGAGAAACAAGCATTGGTTTTAAGTGATAACGAAAAAGCGGTTTTTGAGGTCTTAAAATCCAATTCTGGTATTCAATTAGCAGACTTAAAAACACAGTCTGGACTGAGTAATAAAGGTTGGGATAAAGGCATCAAAGGACTGACATCAAAAGAACTCGCAAAAGTCTATAAGACTGATGATGTGCTAGTTGTTGAGTTTTTAGGCTAAATTAATTTTGACTTTACAAGGGTAGGCTTGTTGTTTTGGTTAAAGAATTATTATATTCACTTTTTAATTCACAAACTAAAAGAATAATTAAATGAAAAAGTTAATTTTATTCACCCTTTTGCTACTTGCATTCGTCTCTATTGAGTCGTGTATCAGCATCAAATCAACGTCTAAAAGAAAGGCAGAAGCTGCCAAAGCAGCTAAAAAACCAGATCCAAAACCTAAAAAAGACGCTATCAAGCCTTATGCAAAGGTGATCACTAAAGACGCACAATCAGATGAAGGATTGTTTACGGTTCATAAAATAGACGATAGCTTTTTTTATGAAATCCCTGACACACTTTTTGACAAAGAAATGTTGATGGTAACGCGTATCTCCAAAACAGCTTCAGGCGTTGGATTTGGTGGTGGAAAACAAAACACACAAGTTTTAAGATGGCAAAAGAAAGACAAAAAAGTAATTTTAAGAGTTGTTTCTTATGAAGTTTTTGCAGCCGATTCCCTCCCCGTTCATGAGGCGGTCGTCAATTCAAATTTTGAACCTGTTTTATATACCTTTCCTATAAAAGCATTTAGTGTTGACTCTACTGCGACGGTGATTGATGTGACTGATTTATTTAATAAAGATGTCAAAGCACTCGGACTGTCTTCCCGTTCCAGAAAACGCTATAAAGCGACCCGTTTAGAAAGTGAGAAATCCTTTATAGAAAGTGTAAAAAGTTACCCTAAAAATATTGAAGCGCGCCACGTTAAAACCTATGCGGCGACCAATGCTCCTTCAAATTCTAGTACAGGAACCATTTCTATAGAGATTAATAATTCTATGATTTTATTGCCTGAAAAGTTGATGAAACGTCGCTATTTTGACAAGCGTGTGGGTTGGTTTGCAAGGGGTCAAGTGGATTATGGCTTGGACGATCACCGCAGTAAAGAGGTGACCTTTTTGGACCGTTGGAGACTGGAAGTTAAAGAGGAAGACTTAGAGAAATTCAAAGCAGGTGAGCTTGTAGAACCTAAAAAAAAGATTGTATATTATGTGGACCGTGCGACGCCTGAAAAATGGCGTATATACATCAAACAAGGGATTGAGGATTGGCAAGTTGCTTTTGAAGCGGCTGGTTTTAAAAACGCCATCATTGCGGCCGATCCACCAACCCCAGAAGAAGATCCTGAATGGAGCCCAGAAGATGTTCGTTATTCGGTGGTGCGCTACCTCGCCTCTCCAATTCCGAATGCCAATGGCCCTCATGTAAGTGACCCACGAACAGGTGAGATTTTAGAAAGTGATATCAATTGGTATCACAATGTGATGACCTTATTAAGACGTTGGTTTTTTGTGCAAACATCGGCTATCAATCCGGAAGCACGAATGCCAGAATTTAAAGATGAAGTGATGGGACGTTTGATCCGATTTGTATCGGCTCACGAAGTTGGTCATACCTTGGGACTGCCTCACAATATGGGAAGTAGTTGTGCCTATAAAGTCGAAGATTTACGCAACGCTGCTTTTACTCAAAAATATGGAACGGCACCTTCCATTATGGATTATGCCCGTTTCAATTACATCGCGCAACCCGAAGATACAGGCGTGGCCTTGATGCCAGATGTTGGAGTGTATGACAAGTATGCCATTGCTTGGGGGTATAAACCCATTTTAGATACGACTGCCGAAGCCGAAAAAGAGACGCTTAACAGTTGGATTTTGGAACATGCTGGCGATCCGATGTACCGTTTTGGTCATCAACAAGTGGGGGATGTCGTAGATCCAAGTTCACAAACAGAAGACCTTGGAGATGACGCTATTTTAGCAAGTACCTATGGGATTAAAAATTTAAAACGTATTGTTCCAAACCTCATCGAGTGGACGACGGAAACAGGAGAAGATTACTCTGATTTAAATGATATGTACGGGCAATTGCTCTCTCAATTTAGTCGTTATATGGGCCATGTTGCCAACAATATAGGGGGTGTTTATGAGCAGTACAAAACTGCCGATCAAGCAGGCGCAGTCTATACTTATGTAGATAAGGAACATCAAAAAAATGCGTTGAAATTTATCAACGCACAATTATTCCAAACTCCGGAATGGTTGATTGACCCAGCCATTTTTGAACGTATTGAATATTCCGGTTCCATTGAGCGCATCCGAAGACTGCAAGAACGAACCTTAAAAACAATTTTGAGTTTAGGGAAGATGGCGCGCATGATTGAAAATGAAACCATGAATGGTTCTGATGCATATACCCTCCGAAGTATGACGCGGGATTTGAGAACAGGCATTTGGAGTGAGTTGTATACAGGACGAAAAATAGACACGTACCGACGGAATTTACAACGGGCTCATATGGATCGATTGGCATATTTGATGACTGTCGAAAATCAGAGCAAACGACGGGGCAGTGATTATGTGAAATCGACGGCTGTCAATACCAGTCAATCTGATATTCGTGCGATAGTAAGAGCAGAATTGAAAACCTTGAGAAACCTGATCAGCTCGAGCATTTCAAAAACTTCGAATGGCATGAATAAAATTCACTTGAGGGATGCTGTGGAACGGATCAATTTAATTTTAGACCCGAAATAAGAAAAAGAGGCTGTCTAAAAAACAAATAAACATGTCATTCTGAATTTATTTCAGAATCTCGAAGAATTGAAAATCAATAACTATGAGAAGCTGAAACAAGCCTACTTTCGGTAGGTAAACTTGCCTGACGGTAGGCAGGTTCAGCTTGACAAGAAAAAGACTTTTTGAACGGCTTTTTTAGTTATACAGGTTTAATGTTTTTTTCAAAGCGGTTGTGTATCCATAAAATCAGGAGTCCAAACCCGATCGATCCAATAATCAAACAATTATTCAGTAGTCCATCTACAGAGAAGGACAAACGAATAAGAATGGTTGAAATGATAAACCCTGAGTTTCTTATGACTTTATGAAATTGATCGGTATAGAAAAATGAAAAGAGCAACAGGAATACATCGACAATTATTAGAATCGCGAAAAATTCATCAAAGAAAATACTGTTGACATCTTTTAAGGCGAGGGACAAATTTTCGGGTGTATTTTGAAAAACCCAACTTCCAAAGGTGACCAGTCCAATCCCAATAAAAATGGGCACTAAAATTGTTGCCATAAACTTTTTGATGGCTATAAATTGTTCAATTTGAGCAGGTTCTAGCGTATTTACTTTATTTGATATGTGTAATTTTTGACGTTCTAATGAGAACAAATAGATCATAAAAAACAGCAATAATGCGGTGATAATATCATAGGTGAAATTAAGATCGTTTTTGATGTCAAACCAATCTGAATTGAGCTCTAAATTGGCCAAATCTTTGAAAATACGTCGGATGACAATCAGTGTAATAATCTCATATTGCTTGCCAATATAGGTGGTGATCGACCGCGGCAAATAGAAAATTAACAGATAAACTTCATAGATCAGGATAAAAGAAAAGGGGGTGTAAATCGCTGCGATTGGAGAATCAAAAAAATTGAGCCCTTCAGGAATCACAATCAGCTGGTTTTGCACCAAATAAATAGTGATAAGGTGTGCT
>Ga0209198_1002837_pt1 | contig 11682 bp, 8 predicted proteins | sample COGITO_mtgs_1105_2_FD_184804 | JGI IMG/M metagenome (GOLD analysis project Ga0209198, IMG submission 184804) | Pelagic marine microbial communities from North Sea - COGITO_mtgs_110519 (SPAdes) (version 2) | ecosystem: Environmental > Aquatic > Marine > Epipelagic ...
TTTAGTAAAAGCTAATAGAATTCAAGAAAAAGTTGCAGGCATTGGTTTTGACTGGGAAGAGCCAAGCCAAGTTTGGGAAAAAGTAGAAGAGGAGTTAAACGAGTTTAAAGTTGAGGTACAGTCTGGTAATCAAGATAAAATGGAAAGCGAATTTGGAGATGTCATATTTTCTATGGTAAACTATGCGCGCTTTTTAAACATCAATCCAGAGAATGCTTTAGAACGTACCAATAAAAAATTCACTAAACGTTTTCAATATTTAGAAAGTAAAGCGAAAGGATTAAATAAACCACTTACAGATATGACTTTAGCTGAAATGGATGTATTTTGGGAAGAGGCTAAAAACCTTTAGGCTTTATAATATTGTTGTTTGTTTTAAACATTATTTAAAAATTAGAAAGTCTAATAAATATTCATTTTATCTATATAAATCTTTATTATTAATTAGCGTGCAAAAAAACAAATTACATAGTATTTTATATTATGTTTTAGTATTAACAACTAGCTTTTGTTAGTATAAAATTAATAAAGCTTTTTAATCTTTTGAAGTTTTGCTTTCCATAAGTCTAAAGCTTCTTTATGATTTTTAATATTGCCATGTACTTCCTTTACAAGAGGATTATCCTCACCAACATTTGTGAAAAATTGCAAGTTATTTTCTAGTTGATTGATTTGTCCTTTTACTTCATCTATTTTTTTGCGAATAAAAGAGTGTTCATTATCTAAGTTTCTAGAATCATCCGAAGTACTCAGACTATCAAGCTTATTTTCGTACTTAATCATTTCCGCTTCAGTTTTGTCAACTTTTAAATCTGTTAACAAGCTATCAATCATCTTTTGAAATTTCCCGTCGATATAGCGTTTATCACTAGGTACACGACCTAAATTTTGCCATTGCTTAATTTGATCTTTTATGGTTTCAACCCCTTCTTTTTTGTCTTCTGGTAGTTTTAAATCTTTTAAGCTTTTTAAAAATTCATTCTTTTTATTGTAAGCTTCAACTTGCTCTTCGCTTGCTGCGTTTCTTTTGGCATGAATTCTATCAAAATATTGATTGCATGCCGCTTTAAAACGCTTCCAGATTTTATCACTGTCTTTTCTAGGAACATGACCAATTTTTTTCCAGTCACCTTGAATCTTTTTCATTAAAGGTGTAACAGATTCAAAGTCATCACTCTCTTTATTATCTTCAGCAATTTTTATTAAATCAAGCTTAAGCTGTAGATTTTTATATTGGTCTTTTTTTAGATCTTTATAAAAGACATTCTTTTTTCTGTTAAATAACCTAACAGATTCTTTAAATTTTGCCCAAGTGGCTTCATTCACTTTTATTGGTACTTTACCAGCATTAAAGAATGCGTCTCGGAGCACTTCAACTTCTTTGATTTTATTTTGCAATGCACCATGAGAACTGTTTTCCTGAATAGCAATTTGTTCAATTTTTAAAATAATCTCTAGTTTATGCTCAAGATTTTTTTCGTAAACTTTATCTATTTCTTTGTAATAGACTTGGCGTTTGTCGTTAATTGTTTTTGTAGCCACTTTAAAACGTTCCCAAATAGCTTCTCGATGTTCTCTACCAACTGGCCCAAGTTCTTCTTTCCACATTTTGTGCAGTTCTTGCAACTCTCTAAAAGCACGCAAGATATCGTCATCTTTAGCTAACTCTTCAGCGCGTTCAATGATTAATAATTTCTTTTCTAGATTATGTTTAAAATCTAAATCGCGTAAATCTCTATTGATATGTAAAAAATCGTAGAACCGTTCTACATGGTGGTGATAACTATTCCATGCATTATTGTATTTATCTCTTGGAATAGGCCCGGTATTTCTCCATTGTTCTTGTAATTCTTTAAAGTGCTTATAGGTCGTATTAATATTTTCTTCAACATTAATTAAACCTTTTAATTCCTCTATGATTTCAAGTTTATCGACTAAATTTTGCTTTAAGTTTTTTTCTAAACCTTGGTAATGCTCATTAACCTTTTTTCTATATTGTCTATAAGCTTCTTTATATCTTTTTTGAACAGGTGAGGAGTAATGAAAGTCTATTTCATTACCTCCTTCATTGATGAAATCCTCTTTCTTTTCGTCAACTAAAGCTTGAAGTTTTGTTTTAAATTCTGAGTTAATATCATCAATGTGAGATTTAATAGCTTGAACTTTTTCGTTCTTTAAAAGTTTTTCTAACTCTATGGCTAGAGCTTCTAAAGACATAGTGTCGTAAGCTTTTACTTCAATAGTGTGTCTATCCTTATTGCCTTCATCTTCAGCGTCTTCAGCGTTTGATTCTTCTATTTCATTGAGGACTTTATCGTGTTCTTCTGCAGTTGCTGAGTCCACAATTTTTTCGTTATTGATAGTTTTATCTGTTGCAGTAGCTTCATCGGTTGTTTCTGCAGCATCACTAGGCGCGTTTTCAACATTTTCTTCTTCAATACCCTGATCTGGTTCAGTAGATTCATCAATTACGTCTACATCGCTAGATGTATCTTCTGTATTTTGATTGTCATTTAATTGAGCGGAATTATCATTAGAATTTACTTCTTCAGTTCCGTCTACTTCTTCAGATTTATTAATATCAGACATTTTAAAAAATGTTAAGGTTCGTAAAAATTACTTTAAGCATTAAAGATACTAACAAGTCTAGTATTTACAAAGCACTATAAGATTTTAATTGTGCTATGGAAGTTTTATTTTAGATTCCAGATAGACCAAGCTTTCTCGGCTTGAAACTCAAGCATAAAGAACCCGTTAATCGTTGTAGCTCGATTTTTGTTTCCAAGTTTTAAAAATTTAGTTTCTTCTGGGTTATAAATTAAATCGAAAAGAATATGTTTTTCATTTATAGCATGGTATGGAATATTTGGACAATCTTCAATATTAGGAAATGTTCCTAAGGGTGTTGCGTTGATAATAATTTGATTGTCACTAATATCATCTTCAGTTAATGTCTCATATGAAAAACCAACACCATCAGATAATTTTCTAGAGACGTATTGATATGTTATTCCCATTTCATCTAAAGTATACGCAATGGCTTTACTAGCACCGCCGGTACCCAAAATTAATGCCTTTTTATGATGCGATTTTATAAATGGTTTCAGTGTTTTTTTAAATCCATAACAATCTGTGTTATATCCTACCAATTTTCCTGTCTTTGTTATTCGTATCGTATTTACTGCTCCAATAGCTTTAGCTTTTTTATTAACTTTATCTAGAAACGGAATAACTTGCTCTTTATATGGAATGGTTACATTAAGACCTTTTAAACCTTTAGTGTTTTTAATTATAGACGGAAATAAATCAATATTGTCAATATCGAAATTTTCATAAGACGTATTTTTAATATTTTCATTTTCAAACTTTTTTTTAAAGTATGTTCTTGAAAACGAATAAGATATATCTTTACCTAAAAGGCCTAGTTTGTTCATGTTACTTTTCTTGTTTTTTGTCCGTACCACTCTAAGGCCAAAACTATAGCAATTCCTATAATAATGAAACCAATAGCATAGTAAGTTTCAATATTTAATTCTGGTCTAAAACGTTGATAATTTTCTATTATTTTTTCTCCTGTTGAATCTAATAGAAAATTGCCGTCATCCCTTAATTTGTATATGGTGTTTTTCCAAGGCCATACGACACCTAGTGATCCTATAATAAAACCTATAATTGTAGAAAGTGTAATACTTTTATAATGATTTAAAATATAACTTAACACATGTGAGAAGGTAACTAAACCTGTTACGGAACCTAAAGTGAAAACTACTAAAACTTTCAGTATTCTTAATCGTTCATTATTTTCAATAAAACTAAAATCTCCACTGATGATTTCAAAAAAGGTATCAAATAGGGCATTTACAGAATCGACTAAAAGCAAGACGTAATTTCCTAAAATAATAAGGATGAAAGATCCAGAAAAACCAGGTAAAGTCATACCAGAAACGCTAATGATTCCACAGAAAAAAACAAACCAAAGATTATCATTTTCTTTTGCAGGATTTAAAAAACTAATGCTGACTCCTAACAAGATTCCTAGGGCTAGAGATGTATACGTTTTATAGTTCCAATCTTTAAAGTCTTTATTGATATAATAAATTGAGCCAATAATCATTCCAAAAAAAACACTCCAGACATAAAGTTCATAATGCTTTATTAAATAATCTAAAACTTTCGAAACACTAAAATAACTAACAATCATCCCAAAGAATAACAAAGCTAAAAAGCGACCATTAATATATTGGTAAAAACTTTTAAAACGACCGTTAAATAGTAATTTAAAAGCTTTTTTATTTACTTTTCTCAGCGAATAAATAAACTCCTCATAAAAGCCAGCAACAAAAGCCACAACCCCACCAGAAACTCCAGGAACTTTATTTGCTGCCCCCATGCCTAATCCTTTTAAGATTAGAAAAATTTTATCTGTAAGTGTTCTGGTACTTTCCATTCCTATTTTTTAGAACCTAGCCTTTCCAAAATTAAAATAGTTAAAAACCCTACAATCATTAAAACTACTGCAAGTAGAATTTGATTTTCTCCATCAAATGACAAAGGTGATACGCTTTCTTGTAGCAAAGGAGATTTTATACCTTTAGAGTTGGTATGCCATGTTAACGTTTCTTTCCATGGCCAGACTTTATTTAACGACCCAAAAATGAAACCCGTTAATAGGGCTAAAGTAACATTATGGTAATGTTTGAAAAGCCATTTTAGAAGATGGCTAAAGCTTAGTATACCTAATAGCGCTCCTACTACAAAAATCATGATTTTTTTAATATCAATGTCATGAATGGCATTACTAAGTGTCTTGTATGCTCCAAGAATGATAAGAATAAAAGAGCCAGAAATACCTGGTAATATCATAGCGCAAATTGCTATAGCTCCAGCTAAAAATAGAAACCATGGGCTTTCATTTGTTCCTAAAGAGGGTAATTTACTTATGTAAAATGCAATACCTGCACCAATAATTAATACAATTATGGAAACAAGATTCCATTTTGTAATTTGTTTTCCAACAAAATAGATACTGGCTACAATAAGACCAAAAAAGAATGACCAAATTAAAACGGGATGATGCTCAAGTAAATATTTGGCTAGTTTCATAAACGATACAAAACTGATTATAATACCAGAAAGAAGTGCCAATAAAAAACTACCATTTACTTGTTCCCAAAAAGCTTTAAAGCCTTTACTAAAAAGTGTTTTAAAAAGCGATCCATTTACATTACTAATTGAAGTTATGAGTTCTTCATAAATACCAGAAATAAAGGCGATAGTGCCTCCAGAAACGCCTGGTACAGCATCTGCAGCTCCCATGGCTAATCCTTTAAGTGAAATGATCAAGTAATCTTTAAGACTTCTTTGCATATTTTAATTTTACATGAATTCCAAAGGTATACATTTGGTCACTAAAAAAAAATTTATCTAAGAATATGAAAACTTACTTACAGATTTGTTTAAGTATATTTTTTACTAGTAATTCTTTTGTAACTTTAGGAAAGAGTTCTTCAATAATAAAAGCATAGTCTTCGTTGTGTTTTAAGCCGTTTTTAAGATAAAATGTTGCTTTATCATGTTCCTTTAAAGTAAAATATGATCCTGCTAAACGATACTCTAATTCAGCACTTTCAGGATAAAAATCAATAGCTTGCTCAAAGTTAGAAATGGCGGCTTCTAGTTCTCCTAATTTAATTAATAAGTCTCCCCGATCTAACCAAGTATTTAACTCGTAATTACCTAGCTCTAAAGTTTTTTTGTAACCGCGTTCAGCTTCTTCATAGAACTTTAATCGTTGGTTGATTTGAGCATATAATTTCCAATAAATAACATTTTCAGAATCTATGTTTATAGCTTTATTTATAAAGAAAAGTGCTCTTTGATAGTCGCTTTTTTTATTATAAAACTTTGTAATAGCAATCCAGCCTTTGTCTAATAAAGGATCTTCATGAACTGTTCTGTCGTAGTACTGAATCGCTAAATCGTCATTCCCTAATTTTTCGTGACAGATTCCAATACGCAATAATGCAAAAGAAGTTGGTTCATCTAATTTTAAGGTAATGGTATAGTTTTCAATGGCATCTTTATAACGCTTAAGTTTTTCTAATACTTTACCACGTTCAAGATATGCTCCAACAAATGTATCATCAGATATGATCGCAAAATCAAAAGATGTTAATGCTTTATTATAATCTTTTAAAGTGCAATATTGTTTGCCTAATTGATGCCATGCCACTTCACAGTAAGGGCTTTTATCTAAAAACAGATTTAAATAAGATATAGCATCATCATTTTGATTTAAAAATTCAAAGCAGTAAATAATATTATAAAGCGCAGAATAATCATTAGTGTCAGACTCTAAACATTTAATGAAATAAGTTTTAGCATCTTCATACTTATCTAGAAATAAATATTCCATGCCAATAAGTGAATATATATCTACAACATCATCAGTAAGTTCTAAAGCTTTTTTAAGTACATCTATGGCTTGCTCATGATTATCTTTCTTCGAAAAAATATTAGCTTTCTGAATGTATATTTCCTCATTCATAGGATTAATAACATACAATTCATTTAAGAGTTTATCAGCTTCAGAAAGTTTGTCTTCAAAGACATAAATTTCTACTTTAAAAAGTTTTAAATTAATAGAAGTTGGATGCTGATCTAAACCTAATTTAATCGCTTTTTTAGCTAAGGCTATTTTACCTTGATTTAGGTAATGGTGAATAATGTTTTCGAATTCTTCTGAATCGAAGAATAAAACATGATTTGTTTTTAACATCGATTCAAACTTGGTAAGAGGCAAATTGTTGTTGTCATTATGACTAAACTCCATAAGCACATTTGTAAGTTTATACTTGACTAAATTTAAGCTTCTATTTGCTTTTTTACTGAAGATCAAACAATTGTTTTTAACAAAGTAATCAACATATGTATATTTATGAAGATTTAAGTTGCTATTGTGTTGATTTCAAGTATTTTGAATAGGTGTTAGTTATGTAGTATTTCGTCTAAAATGGCAATAATTATCTGACACCCTTCGATGATTTCGACATTTGAGATGTTTAAAGGCGGTGTTATCCTTACTGCTTTGGGTTCAAAAAGCAACCAAAAAAGTATTAAACCACGGTTTTGAGATTTAAGAATTAAAGAATTTGTTATAGTTTCAGAGGAAGTAATAATAGCAAGCATAAGTCCTCTACCTCTTATTTCAGAAATTAAAGGATGTACTAGATGCTTTCTAAAAAGTTCTTCCTTTTCTAGAGCTTCTTGCATTAAATTACTTTCGGTAATTTCTTTTAGAGTCGCTAATGCCGATGCAGCAATAACTGGGTGTCCACCAAAGGTTGTTATATGCCCTAGCTTAGGATTGTCTTGAAGTACATTCATTAATTTACTAGATGCCGTAAAAGCACCAATAGGCATGCCGCCTCCTAAACCTTTACCTGTAACTAAAATATCTGGTAGGCAGTTGTAGTTTTCAAAACCAAAAAGTTTGCCAGTACGTCCCATACCTGGTTGTATTTCATCCAAAATTAAAAGCGCTCCAACTTTATGGCACTGATTTTGAACTTTTTCTAAATAGTCATCCTTTGGTTCAATAAACCCAGCACCACCTTGTATAGTTTCTAAAATAACACAAGCCGTTCTAGTTGTTATTTGATCTAAATCTTCTTCACTATTAAAGCTAATGAATTTAACATCTGGCAAAAGTGGTCTGAATGCTTGTTTTCGTTCTTCATACCCCATGATGCTTAAAGCCCCCATAGTACTGCCATGATATGCTTTGTTAGCGGCAATAATTTCACTTCTTCCTGTTGCTCTTTTGGCTAACTTTAATGCGCCTTCAATAGCTTCGGTTCCAGAATTAGTTAAATACGTTTTTTCTAATGATTCGGGCAGATGTTTTGCTAATAGCTTTGTAAGTTCAACAGCTGGTTTTTGAATGTATTCGCCATAAACCATAACATGCATATAGCTATCTAGCTGATTCTTTATGGCACTTATAACTTTTGGATGATTGTGACCTAAAGGACAAGCTGAAACTCCTGCAACAAAATCTAAATATCTTTTTTTGTTGGTATCAAATATGTATACCCCTTTTGCATGAGAAATTTCCATAGCCAAAGGATGTGGTGTAGTTTGAGCTTGGTATTTAAAAAAATCAGCCTTCATTGTTAACTATTTTTCTGGTAGTGGTTTTTCAAGAAGGAATTTTTTTCGTTTATTTTTTTGAAGTGTTTTATTTTTAGAAACCCCTTTTGCTTTAAATGTGTTTTTTGGTAAATTTCTTGAAGCTTTTGAAATGGTACCTTTTTTAATTTTTGCCTTGGTATCAGCTTTCTTAATTCTTTTAATTAAAGTTTCGTCAACAAAATCTTCTTGTGGTATGTAATCATCCAAACCTTTAATTATTGGTAACTCTAAAGGCGGATCATCTTTAAATAAATCGTCAACACTTCTTGGTCGTTCTTCTTCTCGCCAATCAAAACCTTTAAGAATTCTTTCTTTTTCTGGGAATTTAGATTCAGGATATAAATTCCCGTCAATTTGATTATATCTCGTATATTCATCAATATCTCCATCGTCAAATAAAATGGTAATGCTACCAGATTTTGACTTATCAATACCAATAAGTTCTTGTTTGTCATTTCTAGCATAGAAAATAGATTCTGCATTTTTGGTAACATCAACTTGCTTTAATCGATTTTCTTCATCAAATAATCCAACTAACCGTTTACCAGAAATTTGATTATATCCGTTTTTACTGATGGTGTCCTTGCTGATAATAAAAGCATTATCAAAAACAAGAAGTGAGTCAATTTTTTCTGTTTCTTTATTAGATAGTAAATGAATAGTATCACCTGTCATTTGATTTCCTAAATTCCAAAGAATGGGTTTTTGTATAACAGAAAACTTATCTCCCGAAGATAAAGTTGGAAGATTTAATAATTTAGTGACACCTGTATTTTGATCTGAATGAATTGAGTCTGATTTACCGCTTAAATCCCTTTTAAAAATTTTAGCATTATAATATGCTTTAATAATACGGTTGTCTGTCTTACCAGTAACCATAATCTTGTCAGCGTGTATATAAACAGAATCTTTCTCTTGAACAGTTATTGCCAAAGCGCGTTTTGTAATAAATAAAGAGTCTTTTTCCTTAAACACTTCAGCGTAATGCCCTTTTACAACACTATTGTTTATTGTGTCTGTTACTGTTATATTATTTGTTGCTGAAGCAAAACTTGAATTGTTATCAAAGTATAAACTATCACCCTCAACAATTCTATTGTCATAATCAATTCTTGCTTTTTTAAGTGCATAACCAATTTTGTTTTCAGTATCATAAAACCCTTTTTCGCAATATGTTTTACTAGTTTCTGTGGTTATCGTTGAAGGGCCAAAAAGATAAGCATAACCAGTATCAGAATAAAAATCAAAGTAATTTGAATTTATTGTAGTTTCATCACTTACTAACACCACGTCTTCAACAAACTGATATTTTTTAAGATTCATGTAATACCTTCCTATCATACTAGTAATTGTGCCAGATGAATCTTTTACAACATTACCACCACTTCTATAATAGGCTTGTTCTTTAGCTCGGTCAAAGTATAGGGTATCAGAAGAAATAGTCGAATTTTGGTCTTTCATAACGACATCGCCACTTGCAAAAGCAAATTCAGTAATGCCACTATATTCAATGTATTTTGAAGTCATGTTTATAGTATCACCTTGCTTTAAGATGACATTTCCATAAGCTTCAATGAAATTTTCTTTACTATAATGTATGGCTTTGTCGCACCACAAGTTTGCGCCACCATGTTCAATATGAACTTGTTCGGCATCATCTCGAGTTAATATTTTAGCTCCAGGGTAATTCTCTTCATCAATAGTTAATTTACCAGCATATTCAATTTGAATTTGCTTTTTTGATTGCGCATTTAAATCAATAGTTGATACAAAACCAATTAACAGAATAAAAAATAGAGCTTGTAGTTTGTTCAAAATGTAAAAAGTTTGTCGTAAAAATAACGATAATTATAATGTATAATTGTTTTCAAACAAAAAACGCTCCAAAATATTTTGAAGCGTTTTTTTATTCCTTGAATTTCAAGAAAATCAATTATTCCTAAAAATAGTCTGTTTTCTGTCTGGTCCAACAGATACTATGGTTATAGGGATTTCTAATTCTTTTTCTAAAAACTCAATGTATTCATTTAATGTTTTTGGTAATTGTGACGCTTCAGACATTTCAGTTAAGTCTTCATTCCAACCACTAAAATCAGAATAGATAGGTTCTACATTTTGAGGTTCAATATTGTATGGTAAATGAGAAATAACTTCACCTTTGTATTTATAAGCGGTACAAACTTTCAAGGTTTTAAAACCAGAAAGTACGTCGCCTTTCATCATCATAAGTTGGGTAACACCATTTACTTGACACGCATATTTTAAAGCTACTAAATCTAACCAACCGCAACGTCTTGGGCGACCTGTAGTAGCACCAAATTCATTGCCAATCTTAGCCATCATTTCACCATCTTTATCAAATAACTCCGTAGGGAACGGGCCAGAACCAACACGAGTTGTATATGCTTTAAAAATACCAAATACATCTCCAATTTGATTTGGCGCAACACCTAAACCAGTGCATGCACCAGCTGCTGTTGTATTACTAGATGTGACAAATGGATAAGTTCCAAAATCAATATCTAATAAAGAACCTTGAGCACCTTCTGCTAAAATAGTTTGTCCAGATTTTTGTGCTTGATAAATGTATTCTTCTGAATCAATAAATTTTAAAGATTTTAAAACCTTCACTGCTTTAAAGAATTCTTCTTCTAATTCTTTTAAATCATATTCAATTTCTACATTATAAAAAGCAATCATAGATTCATGCTTATTAGCGAGAGCTCTATATTTTTCTTTCCAATCACTTAATTCTAAATCACCTACACGGATACCGTTTCTTCCGGTTTTATCCATGTATGTTGGTCCAATTCCTTTTAGAGTAGAACCAATTTTAGCTTTTCCTTTTGAAGCTTCACTAGCAGCATCAAGCAATCTGTGAGTTGGTAAAATAATATGTGCTTTTCTAGAAATCATTAAAGATTTTCTATAATCTACATCCTGTTCTTCTAATTTATCAAGTTCACCTTTAAAAATCACTGGATCAATTACTACACCGTTACCTACTAAATTAGTAGCATCATCATGAAAAATCCCTGAAGGAATTGTGTGTAACACATGTTTTCTGCCATTAAAAACTAAGGTGTGTCCTGCATTTGGACCACCCTGAAAACGTGCTATAATATTATAGTTTGAGGTTAGTACGTCAACAATTTTTCCTTTGCCTTCGTCTCCCCATTGTAGTCCTAGTAGTAAATCTACTGCCATTGTAAAAAATTAGTTATTAGTTGTTGATTTTCTATTTCCGTAAAAATAGAGTGAGTGGTTATTTATTTCAATATCGAAAACTTCTTCGATTGTTTTTTTTATAGATTGAATTCGTGGGTCGCAAAACTCAATAACTTCCCCTGTATCAGTAAGAATAACGTGATCGTGCTGTCTATCAAAATATGACTTTTCATAGTGTGCCTGATTTTTTCCAAATTGGTGTTTTCTAACCAATTTACAGTCTAAAAGTAGTTCTATAGTGTTGTAAAGCGTTGCACGAGA
>Ga0209198_1002842_pt1 | contig 11671 bp, 9 predicted proteins | sample COGITO_mtgs_1105_2_FD_184804 | JGI IMG/M metagenome (GOLD analysis project Ga0209198, IMG submission 184804) | Pelagic marine microbial communities from North Sea - COGITO_mtgs_110519 (SPAdes) (version 2) | ecosystem: Environmental > Aquatic > Marine > Epipelagic ...
TGGCTATACCGGCTACAACCGGGTGATTGACCCAAAACGGCAAGCCAAGATCCGGCTGGCCTACTGCTGGGCGCATGCCCGTCGCAAGCTGTTCGAGCTGACCAAAAACAGCGCAGCGCCGATTGCGCAGGAAGGGCTCAGGCAGATCACGGCTCTTTATCGCGTCGAGACACAAATCCGCAGCTTGCCTGCATCCCAGAGGCTGGCCGTCCGGCAAGACAAATCCGCTCCGATGGTCGCAAACTGCAAAAACTGGCTGGAACAGGCCAGAGCGCAGGTCTCAGCCAAATCCCCAACTGGCGAGGCGCTCAAATACATCGCAAAATACTGGGATGGGATGATCCTGTTCCTCACCGACGGACGGATCGAGATGGACAACAACACCGTCGAACGCACCATCCGGCCCATCGCCATCGGTTGCAAGAACAGCCTATTCGCCGGCCACGAAGCCGGGGCCCAAACTGGGCCGTCCTGGCCTCCCTCATAGAAACCTGCAAACTAAATGGGATCGAGCCGCACAGCAACCTGACCCGGACTCTCACCGCCATCGTGAATGGGCATCGGCAAAGCCAGATCGGTGAACTCCTGCCTTGGCACTACGCACAAACCGTGTGATCGGAACACCGCTTACGGTCATGCGGGACGAGTGCCTGAATGAGCACCTCAGTTCGACAGTCTACGCCATGCCCGCAATCTGGTGATAGCTTGGCGAGCCGACTTCAACTACCACCGCTCCCATTCCAGCCTCGCTGGTATGACGCCGATGGAATATGCTAATCTGCCAAAGGAAAACCAAAACCTGAAAAGAGCTAACCCAAATTAGCGGAATCTCAGGGGAACAGGTCAATCCGTTCCAATCCGAACCACATTGATCAACGACGGCAGAATCTGCGAAACAGCACGGTTCCACTTAGTAATCGGCTGTTGTGCCACAAACACAATATCGTCCGGCCGAAGCTCAAATCTTGTCATTACGGCATAGTTCGCTGCATTCTGCGTATTCAGATGCCATGCAGTGACTGCGCCAAATTCGCGCGGGTCGCTCGCTGCCCGCAGGACATAGATTTGGCTGACGTCTCCGGAATCAACTGCCACACCTTCTGCATTGCCAAACAATGCATCTGCCAAGGTGGCCGTGCGTTCGAATGGCAGAACGTACCGAGATTGTGCGCCCACTTCCCCCGTTAAATACACATAATCACGATTATCGGCACCAAGTTCTTGTCGAAGTTGGTAGTTTGTCCGGGACTCGGTCAACTGGTTTCTGCGCAAAGCAACTTCGGCTTGCAGCTCAACGACGGCTGCCGTCCGCGCTTGGCGACGGGCATCGACCAATAGGATCTGCTCCTGGAAGTATCTCTCGGCCTGATCCAACTGGTATTCCGTATCAACAAACACGGCGTCACCATCGACCAGTCTAATTTTTAACAGGTCTGGGCGCTCGTAAAGTGTCGTCAGCGGAATTTGGTAAAGTACGCCATTGCGGTAAATCCGAACCGATGCGAAATCCAAATCTTGAACCGTCACACCGCCAACAGCATCAATTCCTTCGCCCAGGAAAAGCGGAGTAAGTGTGATCGGGACAACTGATGCATTCGCAACTGCGCCACCGATCGATACTTTGCGGGAATTGAATTCTGCGATTTCCAAGCTGAACGTCGGGTCGAACTGGTTTTCTACCAGCCGTTGGAACAGTGTAGCTTCTGCATCTTCGATGCTCAGGCCAGCGATGCGTACTCGTCCGACGTTAGGGATGTTTACTGATCCGTCATCCTGCACGGTATAACCTTGGCGCGAATTTTGTGCGGCCAGCAAGCCTGACAATTCCTCGACCGTCGATCCAAAGTTTGGCGTGGACAGCAAAACCACATCGCCAATACCGATTTCATAAGAGCCGGGGTCGACAGCCGGTGGGACCCGCAATTCCAAGCTGTCGCGGCTCGGTGCAACGTCGAAGGTTGGATCAGCGCAGTCCCGATCCACCACCGGCCGTCAGGGAAAATACCGCAGGCAAGGTTTTGGGTTGGTAAGGCGAACGGTTCGCCTGCACCACGGTTTCCGATGTCATTGGAACAACGCGCACGTTTGTGCCATCCGTCACGCCAGGCTGAACGTTCGAAGTACGATAGATGGTGCTACAGCTTGCAAGCGCCGAAAGGGCACCTGCCACCAAAATGTATCTTAGCATCATCGTCTCCTTATTACGGCACAATGCGAGTCGATATATCGCCAACAAAGGGGCCAGCCCATTGCCGCGACAGTACAATGGTCCGGCTTCTTGGATCTAGCCAGTATAGGTTCGTAAACTCTTGGTCCAGACTGCGGCAGTTTTCACGCATTAATACCACGCTGCGTGATGTGCCATAGAAATCAATCGACTGTTGGCCTTCATTTTCTATGCGACAGCGATATGTCCGCGTGACTGCAAAATCATTTCCATCCAAGTAGGTGTGGAACCGGTCTGACCAGCCTGAACTCAGCTCGCGCACCAACGTCATTGGCTCACTCAAGTCTGATGCCAAAAGGCCTTCGCCAAAGCCGCGCATACTGTGCAGCATACCATTTTCCAAAATGATTTGTGCACCATCAACAGACAGCCAATAATCAAAGTCGCCCTTCTGATGTTCGAGCAAAAGGCTGCCGGAGATATCACGCTCAATAAAGCCTACTTGAATTGAAGGTGCCTCTTCTTCAAGCAGAACAACAAAGCGGGGCACAAATTCCGCCTCATCGCGCGTAAAAGTCGCGATGGATTGACCAAGGGCGCTGTCTTCGTCTCCCGAAGTGCCACATGCGAGCAGCGCGAGCAGCATGCTCAGGGCCAAGGATAAGCGGAGGATCATCGGTAGAACCGCCCCCATCCGTCACTCAACTTGGCTGCGCGATAATCACGCGTTGATCGATAGAGACGGTTGGCAATGTTTAGGCGCGCACCGCCATCCCGCAAGACGGGTTGGATTGTTTGGCTATATCCGCCGCGAGACGGCTCGCCTGTCAACCACGATACAGGCACTGTAAACCGAATGCCCTTGTCGAAAGACCCTTCGCCGAAGTCGTCGAACGGCACGTCTGTGAGCGTAAAATATCCACCAATCGAAAAGCCATTGTTGAACTCCCGATCTATCCCAAGCGTCGCCCCCCAATCACCAGCAAGATAGCGACCGACATCAACTTGGGTCAGAAACCCATTGCCATGGTCATAATACATAGAGGCGTGTCCGGTAAAAACACCATAGTCCTGAAAACCAAACAGCATGTCGAAATCACGCTGTTTAACATAGTTGAGTTCAACGCCATAGGCGACGCGGCTGTCGATAGGGTACCACAACAACTCAGTCGAAATACCACCAAACATATTTTCCAGATAGCCGCCGGACACGCGACCAAACAAATCCTCGCCCGGTTTGAACGTATAGTCCGCCGTCAACCGATTAACCTGTAGATTGGATTGCTGCGCATACAGCGACGCATCAGAGCGCACGCGGGGCAGAACGGAATCAGATTCCCGCGTAGCATCTGCAATATTGCCTGCAACGGGCAGACGAAACGTACTGTTGAAACTGAACCCTGGGGTGGGCGCATAGCTCAAAACCAGCTCAGCTCCAAGTTGAAAGCGCAGTGGTTCATCCGGATCAAAAAACGAGAAGCCAAGGTAGGGTCCAAGACCATATGAAAATTTAGGATACAGTCCCTCAACTTCTCCCTCACGACCCGTCACTGGCGCATCATCAATCTGCACCCGCGCCAGCGACCGCCATGCACCATCATAATCCGTCTCCAACACCTCTAAATCGTCGCGCCGGATTGTCACAGAGCTGTTCGGCACATCACTCGTCATCGTTGTCACGACAAAGACGTCTATGTTTGCCGGTAATGTCTGCGCCATAACCCGAGCCGTCCGCCCAATCGCTTGCGCACCCCTGTCCCAGCGTCTGTTGGAAATGCGCACTGTGGCGGTGTCACCAGATGCAACAAACGCCTCAAGTGTGATCCCTTCGGCATCCAGCGAATCTTCCAAGACATCGCTGGCCCGACCCGGATCGTTTTCAAGGTTCCAGTCGGCGAGAATTGCTCGATTCCGGTCAACGATCGTTGGCGGTGCCTCGTCAAACCCACCTGGCACGCGGCGGTTCTTGGGATTGAACGTATAGCTGTATTGGATGCCAACTTCGGTACCACCGATGACGAAACCACGGAGGTTAGAGCCGTTGGCATAGGTGTAGTTCAGCCCGAAATTGAAGGGGGTTTTGATCTCGATGACGCCTTGGCTCACTTCTTCGTCGTAGGCGTCGCTTGAGTATTCGAGCTGCAAGCTCAACCTATCTGTCGCTTGATACTCGACGCCGCCAAAAACCGCTGCCGGTCCTCGAAACCAGGACCCAAAGTCGAGCTGACCAGTATCATCGATACCGCCCGAACTGGGTCGATTTTCGAACTTTGGCGAGATCACGCTTAGCGGGTTCTTAAAAGAATTCCTTTGCGCTAACCTTCCCCATCCTATGCCGCCGGTCAATTCAAACCTATCCCCGAAGGTCTTGGTCGCAACTAAGTACTCACTCGAAAGCAACCCTGTTCCTCCAAAGTCTCTGAGGCCGATTGCTAAACCCGGTCGGTTTTCCCCTTCGTATGCTATCTGAAAATGCAGATCGAAGCTGCGATCGTAGAAATCTTCAGGTGCTGTTGGTGTAGCATCACGAAAATTTCTGAAGACACCATATCTAAATGAGCCATATACTCGCGGCAGCACCTGAAAAGTGAATGTGTTTCTGGTTACATTTCCATAGCGATTTGAAGTCAACGCTACTTGTCCATCACTCATAACTTCCGCTGTAGGCATATCAACCAATCCGGGAGTCCCAAACGTGGACAAAGTCTGCGAACCAACTGTGTCTGCCATAAATGCAGCAGCGCAATATGTAAAAACTGCTACAAATGATAAACGCATAAGTTACCTATGAATGACCCAATTAGTCAGCGTGCATTAATAGATATTTGTGACGTCACTATCAAGAGAGGTAGTCCTAGATATTCGAACAGTTTGGAACCTTTTAAAGTTGGATCAGGTCTTCGCCTTAGCCCAGACACGCTTAGCCTAGGGGTTCTGTTATAGGAATGCCAAGAGCCGTGTAGCGGTTGAGGACGGCTATGCGGATTTGGATTTCTGCGACTTGCCTTTGGAAGTCCCTCGCCATCAGCGATTGGCCGAGTAGTTGCATACAATGCATCTTGGTTTCGACGCGGCTTCGGCGGTGATATCCGCTCCAGCGTCGCCACAGCGTGCGGCCCAGATACCGCTGCGCATTGACTGCATCGTTACGGGCGATGGCTCCAGCGCTCGTCAGCTTCCAGAGCTTGGCATTCTTGCGTGGTGGGATCACCGCGTGGGCTACTCTGGCGGCAATCGCTTCGTGACATTTACGGGTATCATACGCCCCATCGGCGGAAACGCGGCCGATGTCTTCGTCGGGAGGGGTTTGGTTCACGAGGTCGCGTAACATGGGAGCGTCGCCGATGTTGCTGCTGGTGACTTCGACTGTACTCGGCGGTGGGTACTACGCTTACATGATGGCAACGCCCTTGTTTCGCTCCACAGCCGTTGTGATTCTCGAAACGAACCAAGAGCAGATCGTGGATTTGCAAAGCGTTGTAGGCGGCCTTTCAGGTGACACATCCGAAGTGAACTCCGAAGTCGAGGTTTTGCGTGCGCGTGGGTTGATGGGGAAGGTCGTGGACCGTCTGAACCTGACCGAAGATCCCGAGTTCAATGGCGATTTGCGCCCGCAGTCATTTGGCGACGAGTTGAAGGACCGCATTAAGGACACACTTGGGCTCACCGCGCCTCCGCTGGTTCTGACCCCCGAAGAGCAAGCGCAACGGACCCGCGATGCAGTGGTGTCGAATTTGCTGGAAGCGACCAGCGTGCGCAATGTTCCGCTCAGCCTTGTGTTCCAGGTCACGGTTGAAACAGAAAATCCGCGTAAATCGGCGCGTATCGCGGACACGATCGTAGATCTTTACATCCTCAACCAGATCGAGGTGAAATTTGAGGCAACGGAACAAGCGACCATCTGGCTGAGTGAACGCGTGTCGGAGTTGCAATCCCGGCTTGAACAGGCTGAAGCGGACGTATCGAAATTCAGTGCCTCGACAGAGTTGGTGTCTATCGAAGGGTTGCAAGCGCTTGAGCGGCAAATCAAGGACATGCGCGACCGCATTGCGACGGCTGAGACCAACCGCAGCGATCTTGATGCAGGCATCGCAGCCTTGGAAGCGGCGCAATCCAGGGACGCGCAGGCCGCACTGGCAGACGACGCACAACTGACACGATTGTTGCCGCGGACGACAACCGATGATGCGATTGCCCAGGCTTTTGACACGCGTTTGGAGCAGGTTTTACAGCGTCAACAGATCGAGGCGACGCGGACCGATCAGCAATTGCGTGCCCTGCGCGCGTCAGAAGTCGAACTTAACCGCGCATTAGAGCAGCAAGGTGAAGATTTGATCACATTGCAGCAGCTGACCCGTGAGGCGGAGGCGACCCGGGTTCTTTACGAATATTTCCTGACGCGCTTTAACGAAACGTCGGCGCAACAGGGTATTCAGCAGGCAGATAGCCGGATTTTGTCGAACGCGGTTGTGCCAGTCAGCCCGTCGGAACCCCGAAAGCCATTGATCCTGGCGATGTCCGGCATGCTGGGATTGATGCTTGGCACCGGCCTCGTCCTTATGCGCGAAATGCGCAACAATGGCTTCCGCACCGCACAGGATTTGGAAGCATTCACAGGCTATGCGGTCTTGGGGCAAGTGCCCACCATGCCGTCAAGCAAGCGTCGCAGGGTTCTGCAATATTTGTCTGATAAACCGACCTCGGCGGCTGCCGAGGCCATCCGTAACCTGCGGACTTCGATCATGTTGTCTAACGTGGACAAGCCGCCACAGATCATCCTGTTAACGTCCTCGGTGCCAGGTGAAGGAAAAACAACGAACTCTCTGGCCTTGGCGCACAACCTTATTGGCTTGGGAAAGCGCGTCATGTTGATGGAGGGTGATATCAGGCGGCGCACACTGCACGAGTACTTTTACGATGTACCCGCGAAAGGCATTGTGTCTGTCCTGAATGGCGACATTTCGTTGTCCGATGCCGTCTTCCGGAACGAGGGTTTCGGCGCTGACGTGCTGGCTGGCGAAAAGACCCCGATCAACGCCGCCGACCTTTTTGCATCAGAGAAATTCAAAGGGCTGCTCAAAGAGGCGCGTAATTCTTACGACGCCATCATTATCGACACACCGCCCGTTCTTGTCGTACCAGACGCGAGGATCATCGCAGAACAAGTGGATGCGATCATTTTCACAGTTCAGTGGGACAAGACCAGCAAACCCCAGGTCGAAGAAGCACTGCGCACCTTCCACACCTCCGGCCAGCGGGTAACGGGTCTGGTGCTCAGCCAGATAAGTGCGCGCGGGATGAAGCGGTATGGGTATGGTGGGACGTATGGAGCTTACTCCGGTTACGGGTCAAAGTACTATTCGAACTAGACCTGTGTAAGCGTGGGTGAAGGTTTAAGTGCCCAAGTATTCGGGGAGATGGCTGGCGGAACTGATCGTGCCCGCGCATCGAAAGACGCATGCCTCCCTAAGCCTCCAAAAATGCTTAGAAAATCACTTGTTAATCTAAGCGTGCCTCAAAATTCAACCCAATCTGAAGGTGCAAAAACAGTTTATGTTAGGTTGCATCCTGACTAATTAGTACGTATAGATCGGAATAGAAAGTTGAACACTGCAATTCAAAAGAAACAAGGGCCTATAGAGTGACTCGATATCCGTACCGTTCGGACATTGACGGGCTTCGCGCTTTGGCGGTGGCTTCAGTGGTTCTTTTTCATCTTTCAGAAAACTTCCTGCCAGGTGGATACCTCGGTGTCGACATTTTCTTTGTTATCTCGGGATATTTGCTGACAGGAATAATTTGGAAGGAAATGCGGGCGGGGTCATTTTCGATTGCGCAATTTTACATCCGAAGGATTAGGCGGATCATACCGGCGCTATTGCTTGTACTGATTGTCGTTACCTGTTTGAGCGTCATTGTACTACTGCCCGCTGATCTGGCTGGCTTTGGGCGCAGTGTTCTCGCTTCACTACTGTTTGTCCCGAATATCTATTTTTGGCGAGACACTAACTATTTTTCGTCGGCCGCCGACCAAAAACCGCTTTTGAACCTTTGGTCACTGGGTATTGAAGAGCAGTTTTACCTTTTGCTGCCCCTGGTCCTTTTGTATCTGACGAAGGGCGTAGCCAGACGCGCAATTTTAATCATTTCTTTCCTGGTCTTTCTGTCTTTCGCGTTAAACTGGGCTGCGATCCTCGTCGGAGGTTCGGGCCCTGCGTTCTATTTGTTGCCTACTCGTGCGTGGGAACTTGGTGTTGGTTCTGCTTTAGCGCTATTGCCCAAAGCGTCAAGTCGGCCGTGGTTGGCGATGTCTGGGTGGGCGATAATGCTATGCTCTATGGCGCTCCCGATCCGCGGCTTTTTGGGGACACCGGATGGAATCTTCTCTGTTGGGTGCAGCGTTAGCGATCTGGGCGGGTGCACCACAGTCTTCAGCGTTTGGGAAAGTCATTGCCAGTCCTCCGGTGAATTTCTTGGGTAGAATTTCCTATTCCCTATATTTGTGGCATTGGCCGCTGATCGTTCTGTACGGTTACTATATCGTCCGCGAACCTACTCCTATTGAACTGACGGGTGTCGCTGCTGTTTCCGTCTTGTTCGCTTACTTCAGTTGGGCTTGTGTTGAGCAGCCTTTCAGAAACCGGCGTTATTCTTTTCGTCGCGTCGGCGTTCTTCTTCTTAGCGGAACGGCAGTCAGCGCGGTCGGCGCAATTGTGCTCATTTCTTCGCAAGGCCTGCCGAACCGTCTACCCGAAGAGGCGGCTCGGATTAATGCAGCCGTTGGGACACATTATCGTTGCGAAGTCAGCCGCCTGTTTCCTTTTGGAGCATCCAGGGCTTGCGACTTGTCATTGCACGAAGACGGAATTGAGGGTGCCAGTGTTGTACTTATCGGAAACTCACATGCTCAAATGTACGCACCTCTGTTGAGAGACTATGGGCAAGAAAACGATCTGTCTGTTGCTTTGGTCCCGCTGAACGCGTGCTTACCAACGGTTTCTGTGAACATAAGCAGTCGTTGCCTGAACCAAGCAAGAGCTAACCTCGCAGAGCTTCTGGAACTGCCTCGGCTCAAGGTCGTGATCATTGCACATAATTGGCCGACGAAAGCCTCGCTGGTAACAGCGGATGGAAGTGAAATTTCGGGCGACAATTACATTGCTGACGCAACCCTGTCTCTTGCAGATCAATTTAGGAAAGTGGGAGTTGAAGTCATTATAGTTGGTCCAATCCTCAGGCCGATGTTTGATGTGGCTTCGATATTGAGTCGCCAGATTGCATTTGGTCACGATGAACGTGCGCCGCGGGACGCACCCCGCTGGGCATGGGATTCAAGCTACAGGACGTCCATGGATCTCTTACAAGCGGCGTCATTTCCTATCATTAGACCTGATTTGATTCAGTGCGACACAGATCGATGCGTTTTTGTGGATGAGCACGGTTCACTATTTGCGGATGGTGGGCATCTTGGGCAATCAGCTCTACCCATGTTCCAGAATGCCTTTGAGGCTGCGTTAAACCAGAGCGTCGCAGAGTAGCGTTCACTGGCAGTTTTGGTATTTGTCTGGAGTTGTGTCTGGTTCGTAACGTTTGGTTTGTGTACCAAACGCTAGAAAGGGCAACTAAGGTACAACTGTGAGTTCCGGCATTTTGACCGTGTAAGGGGCGTAAAATGAAAAACGATGTCACCTGCACCATGACCGTGGTTGCCGCCATGAAAGCAACCTTTTGCGTATACGCAGCTGAGGATAAGGTCTGAACAATGGCAAAAAACGTGCTTCGGATGCTCTTCGTCTTTAACTTGTCGTGCAGCGTCGCGCTGTTCATCTATGGGACCCTCACCTCAGACGATCGGTTTTTTGTCGTGAGTGTCGGCCATATTTGTCTGTGCAGTGTTTTGGTTTTTCCGGTGTGGACGAGATCCAATGTGAGTTATTTGGAGCCATACTTTTTTTTTGTGATGTATACCCTCATTGGGACGCTTTGCACGAGCTACATCATTGCGTTCCATGACTCGTTCCGGCGCGACACCATTATGAATGGATACCCGGTCGGGTTTTTCGCGTCTCAAGGCGTTTTTCTCGCTGTCGCGCTGCTCCTTATGGGGCTTGGGTATGTCTCGTGCAAATCCCGCATAAAGATCGAAAATTACATGCCGAACGAAGCCCGGTTTACGCATGGCGGTCTTCATCGTGCGGGCTTAATCGTTTTGATATGTTCAATTGCCAGCCTAGTTGCATTCCTGCAAAGTACCGGTGGTCTCGATTTTTCCCAACTGTCCAAAAAGCGAGCTATCGAAGTCGCGTCTGGCGGTGAAATTGTCTACGGGAACGCGGCATATCTGAGGCTCGGCGTGAGCACAAGCATGTCGATGCTATACGTTTATATCGCATACTGCATGAGAACTGATGGTAAGATTGGCCCGAGCGGGTTTCTCTTTTCATTGCCGTTCTTTCTAACGGGTGCGGCACTTCCTTTCTTGTCGTCATCACGGGGAGACGTTGCGTATTCTCTTATCGGCCTGTTGGTCGTTTACGGCGCCTATAAACGCGTGTCTGTCGTATCCATCGGGGTCTTGGGTCTGGTCGCGATGTCGGCGTTCGGGTTAATGACCGCCATGCGATTTTCCGACCAACAGGGCACAACTGAAAAGTTTATCAACCCCATCATTGCATTGGCAGAGAGCGGGAACGGTTTGTCATTATCCGGGACGACGATCATCATGGACGGCGTACCGGAACGCTTGAATTACAAACTTGGCACAACCTATTTTACTTGGCTTGTCGCGCCAATCCCGCGAACAGTGTGGCTTGGGAAGCCAGAGATATCACTTGGCAAGGAAATAAAGACAGAAATATACGGACAAAAAGCCGTAAAAAGCGGCCGCCCGCCAGGTGTACTTGGCGAAGGTTATATTAACTTTGGGATTATTGGTTTTCTGGCAAGTGCTTTTGTAGTCGGTTTCCTGTTTCGCTTGGTAGCAAATTCATTCCTACCGGTTTTGACCTCAAACCTAATCGTGATTGCACTCTACTACCCAATCATACTGAACTTGTCTGCACTCGCAAATAACGGTGTTTCTCAGATTATAGTACGGTTATTATCCGACGCAATACCTGTATTTCTGCTTATCTTTGCTGCCCAAATATTCTCACGCAGAGGGCGAGGAAGTGTTTCTAATGCGAAACTTTGAGCCGGCATTCCCCAAGTAATTTTCCATTCTGCGCCTCTGACAGCTCCTAGTGTGTTATATTTCAGCATGTTAATTGGGCTGAGGACGGCAGGTTATGGATCACCCTCAGGGTGCAAGCGAAACGGGTGATGTTCGGCTTGGTTTTGACCAATTGTGTCCTTCAGGGCAGGATTGCGCATCTACTCAAGCGCTCAGTCGGACGGTAATCCTCCCCAAAACTAAGGGGATGCGGAAGTAGAATTTTCTCGGCAAGATATCTGAGGAGATTTTGATGAAGATGACGAGATATAGCGACCCCCAAATCCTTGCGA
>Ga0209198_1002847_pt1 | contig 11658 bp, 14 predicted proteins | sample COGITO_mtgs_1105_2_FD_184804 | JGI IMG/M metagenome (GOLD analysis project Ga0209198, IMG submission 184804) | Pelagic marine microbial communities from North Sea - COGITO_mtgs_110519 (SPAdes) (version 2) | ecosystem: Environmental > Aquatic > Marine > Epipelagic ...
TTTTGGGAGATTCCACAATACGTGCATATTCGACATTGTCTTTTTTGAAAATAAATACAGGCACACGGTGAATTTGCTTGCCTTTCTCTTCTCCATTTGGGGATGTTTTATAACGTTCATCGTCATTGTAAAGACCAATCAATCGCAGTTGACTTCTTTTAAGCCCGAGCTCGTCCCACAGCTTGACAAATTGCGGGACCCACTTTTTACTATCTCCACACCAAGTTCCTAGGTAGATGTCCACCGTCATTTTTTTAAGCTTTGATTTTAGTCTTAGTCGTTTTTCTGGGAGTTTTAATTCATTATAATATTTATTAAACCAGACGCTGTACGTACTGTCGTGTTCTAAATAGTCCAAAGGAAATTCCCCACAAATATGGGTGTCTCCTTTTGCGTTTTTGTAAAAATTAACTTCTTGGGAATAGGTATTAGTGTAAGAAAAAAGGGTACACAAGACCAAAATAATGGTAGTTTTCATAAGAATTAGAATTTGGGGTTCTAACTCAAAAGTAATTGATTTTAGCTTTAAAACAAATAAATCAGGAAGTTTTCCATTTGATATTACATCCGATGCTCGGTTTCTGTGGATGGGTATTCGCTTTGTTTTCAATCATGCATTGGACGGCATGCAGTAAATCAGCTCCATCAACGGGCAATCCATTTCCTGGTCTAGAATCGTCCAATTGACCTCGATATACTAATTTTAGGTTCGCATCAAAAAGAAAGAAATCAGGGGTGCAAGCCGCATCATACGCCTTGGCCACGGATTGCGTTTCGTCGTATAAGTAGGGGAAGGGATAGCCTAGTTTTTCAGCATGTTTCTGCATTTGTTCTGGACCATCTTGAGGGTAATCTTCGACATCATTACTCGAAATAGCAACCACTCCAATCCCTTTATTTTGAAGGTCAGTTGCGAGCGTAACCAAGGCTTCATTTATGTGAATAACAAACGGACAGTGATTGCATATAAATAGAACCAAAGTGCCGTGAGACCCTTTTATTTTGTTTAATGTTTTTGTAGAATTAGAAACAGAATCCCAGAGTTCAAATTTTGGTGCTTCGGTTCCTATGGGAAGCATATTGGAAGGGGTTAATGACATTTGACCGTGTTTTTTTTCAAATATATAAAGATTTAAACCTTTGCATCTACCAACTCCTTAAAAATTTATATCTTCCAGCATTGATAAAACAGCATGGACATGAGTGAGACGATTACATTTGAAGATTTTTCTAAAATTGACCTTCGGGTAGGAACTATAATTGAAGTGAATGACTTTCCAGAAGCACACAAACCTGCTTACCAATTGACCATTGATTTTGGGGATTTAGGGATCAAAAAAACATCTGCACAGATTACGGCTTTATATGCCAAAGAAGATTTGTTGGACAGACAGATCGTAGCCAATGTCAATTTTGAAGAAAAACAAATAGCTAACTTTATGAGCCAGTGTCTGGTGATTGGAGCTGTTGATTCTGAAAAAGTCATCTTATTGTCTCCAGAAGAGCAGGTGCCCAATGGAACGCCAATTCGATAATACGTTACTTTTTTTCACAAAAAAAAACCGCTATATAGTAACGGTTTATAGGGATTAATTTTATGAATTAAATATCATCAAAACTCACATCTGTAAAGCTGTCAGCCGTTGTTTCATCCTTTGATTCTTCAGATGGAAATTCTTCTTTAACGTAATCTTTTTGGTGGCGTTCGCTTATGACTTCTTGTCCTTTTTCATTGACAATATAATCGGTCATTTCAGCTAAAATCGCATTGAACTCTGTAAAATCTTCTTTATATAAGTAAATTTTATGCTTCTTATAATGAAAGGAGCCATCGTCATTTGTAAACTTTTTACTCTCCGTGACTGTTAAATAATAATCTCCGGCCTTTGTGGCTCTCACATCAAAAAAGTAGGTGCGTCTTCCAGCTCTTAAAACTTTTGAATAAATTTCTTCTTGTTCCATATCTTTAGTATCAATGAGTGAGCCGTTTTTAGTAGCTGTTATTACTACCAAAAGTCCAAAAAATATATTAAGACACCAACTAATTTTCGATTTTATTTTCGAGAAATGAGCGTTTTTTTATTTTTATAAATTAATGAGAAGTTTCTCTCAGTTGTTTTTGATAAAGTTCTTTGTAATATCCTTCAACACTAATTAGCGCATCGTGTGTGCCTTGTTGTGCGATAACACCATCATTTAAAACGATAATAGTATCGGCATTTTTAGCTGAAGAAATACGATGACTCACAATAATAGTGGTCTTGTTTTTTGTCACCAACTCAATGTTGTTCAGGATCTGCTCTTCAGTTTCTGTATCTACCGCAGAAAGACAATCGTCTAAAAGAAGAATTTGAGGACTTTTGATAAAAGCTCGTGCAATAGAAACACGTTGTTTTTGACCTCCAGAAAGCGTGATGCCCCGTTCTCCTAAAATGGTATCATAGCCATTTTTGAAATTGATGATATTTTTGTGAACCACTGCTTTTTTAGCAGCTTCTATAACTTCGTCTTCTGTAGCTTTATTTTTTCCAAACTTGATGTTATTTTTTAAACTGTCTGAAAACAAAAAGGGGTCTTGAGGTACAAATCCAATCGCCGTTCTTAAGCTAGTTAGATTCAAGGTTTTTATATTTGTGCCATCAATTTCAACAGCTCCTTTTTGAACATCGTATAAGCGTCCGATTAACTCAAGTATGGTCGATTTTCCTGAACCGGTATTTCCAATGATGGCGAGTGTTTTTCCTTTTTCAACCTCAAAACTAACTCCTTTTAAGGCTTCGATATTCGTGTCTTCATAAGTGAAATACACGTCTTTAAAAACGACATTTCCATCAATGGAAGTCTGTGTTTCAGTAGGATTTACGATGCTTGGCGTTTCCTTTAAAAATTCATTAATCCGTTTTTGTGATGCTTCTGCTTCTTGCACTAAAGAGGTGACCCATCCAATGGAAGCCACCGGCCAGGTGAGCATATTCACATAAATAATAAATTCGGCAATGATTCCTATTTCTTCAATTTGACCATTCATATATTGTTTACCGCCGATGTAAATAACCAATAAGTTACTAGCACCAATAAGAAGTAACATTAAAGGGAAAAAGAGCGCTTGGATTTTTGATAAACCCAATCGTTTTTCGCGTTGCGAATTGGCGAGTTCCGAAAACGTTTCTTCCGTTTGTGTTTCCAATGCATAGGCCTTCGTAATCCAAATTCCACTAAAAAACTCCTGAGTAGAGGAGGATAGCGTGGAGAGATGCGACTGTACAATAGTACTTTGCTTATGTATGAGTTTGCTTAAAAAGTAGATTGAAACGGATAGAAACGGCAGTGGCAATATGGTGTAAAGTGTCAGAGTAGGTGACTGGTCGTACATATAAAACAACGCCACAACAAAAAGCGTTAAGGTATTGATCGTGTACATGACAGCTGGGCCAATATACATTCGGACTTTACTCACATCTTCACTAATTCGGCTCATTAAATCGCCGGTGCGGTTGCGTTTATAAAAAGCGATGGATAGCTGTTGGTAATGGTTGTAAATCTCGTTTTTCAAATCAAATTCGACGTAACGAGACACATTTATAATGGTTTGACGCATCAAAAAAGTGAATATTCCGGTGGCGATTGCAGCTCCAAAAATGTATAAAATATTTAAACTTATTTCATATCTGAATATTTCTGTACTGCTTGGGTTTGTAATCTGATTGGAAATTAATGTAATGGATTTTCCAATAAGTTGCGGGGTGAAGAGTGCAAAGATCTTAGAACCAATGGTAATAAGAATCCCTAAAATAATTCGATATCGATATTTTAAAAAATATTTATTTAAATACTTGAGCTCGTTCATGTGATCATTTATAGCCCATAACGAGGGCTTTTGCTTAAGTTACAAAGATACTTGTTTTAAGGAAAAAAGACATTGCGTAAAAAAATGTTTTTTTGGATTTTTAGAACCAAAATAATACTATTTTTGTCGAGCAATTTTATTTTAATCAATAAGTTCTTTATACCATGCTGAACAGAAGACATATTCGAACCAAAGTAATGCAAGTGATTTACGCCCTCAAAAGATCAGAGGTACTGAACTTGACTTCTGAAGAAAAATTTCTCAAATTGAGTATGGATAATATGTATGATCTTTATTTACTCATGCTATCTTTACTAGTTAAAGTGCATGAAAAAGCAAAAGACCAGCAAGAGAAATCTCAACAAAAACACCTTTTAACTTCTGAGGATTTAAACCCCAACATGAAGTTTATCAAAAACGCATTATTGGTTCAGCTATCTGAAAATCAATATCTGAAGAACGCGCTCGAGCGCCATAAAGTCACCAATTGGGAATTGGACAATGAGTATGTGGAAGTTATTTTCAGAGCTATTCTTGAAAGCGATCGCTTTGCGAATTATATGGCAGCAGAATCGACTAATTACAATAAAGACCGCCAGTTTATAGTGGAGTTGTTTAAAGAAGTGATTGCTCCCAATGAAAAATTATACAATTATCTCGAAGATCGAAACCTAACTTGGATTGACGATTTACCAGTAGTGAATACAGCTTTGGTGAAACTTCTAAACAAATCTAAGGAAGAAAATTATGAAGACTATTTCACCCCAAAATTGTTCAAAGACGAAGAGGATAAACAGTTTGGAATAAATTTATTGAAACATACCATCAAAAATTTAGAACCTTACACGGAAGAAATTAGTTTAAAAACTAAAAACTGGGACAAGGATCGTATTGCAGATATTGATTTTGTGTTGCTTCAAATGGCAATTTGTGAGTTTCATGAATTTCCATCGATTCCTACCAAAGTCTCTATTAATGAATACATCGAAATAGCGAAAGAATATTCAACGCCCAAAAGTAATGTCTTTATAAATGGTGTTTTAGATAAGATTGTAAAGGAGTATAGCGAAAATAAAACCTTAAATAAGATAGGGCGTGGATTAATGTAAATTTTTAATTACATTTATACCCTCGTTTTATTTTGAGAATCAAATAGAATTTTTAACCATTAAATATCAAACATGAAAAAATTAATTTTAACTCTAACCGTAGCCAGTCTTGTTGTTTTTACTTCTTGTAAAGAAAATGCAGCAGAAAAAATAAACCAAGAAAACGTTACGAAAGCGGCTGAAAGAGACGCTCAAGCCATTGTTTTTCCAACCATCTCATTTGACAAAACAGAATACGATTTTGGTCAAATCATGAACGGAACGCCTGTTGAAACTGTGTTTTCTTACACAAATACAGGTAAATCTCCTTTAGTAGTTACAAACATCAAAAGTACGTGTGGATGTACTGTGCCTCAAGGGTGGAGTAAAGAGCCTTTAATGCCAGGAGCATCGTCACAATTTAATGTGAAGTTTAACGGAAAAGGTGCCAACAAAATTTCTAAAACAATTACGTTGACTACCAATACAGAAAAAGGAAATGAGCAAGTAAGAATCTCAGCGTTTATCGTTCCAGATCCAAATGCACCAGTGAAAACTCCTGCGAACAAACCACTTAGTATACAATAATAATAACAATATAATAATAATACGATATGGAAGGTCTTGGTGAGTTTGCCCCGTTTATTTTAATGGCTGTAATAGTCTATTTCTTTATGATTGCACCTCAAATGAAGCGTGCTAAAAAAGAGAAAGCATTTGCAGCAGAGCTTAAAAAAGGAAACAAAGTAATTACTAAAAGTGGAATGCACGGTAAGATTGCCGAATTGAATGATAAAGACAATTCTTGCGTCATTGAAACCTCAGCAGGTAAAATTAAATTTGACCGTTCTGCCATCTCAATGGAAATGAGTCAAAAACTCAATACTCCGCCTCCAGTAAAAAAATAACAATCAATAAAAAGCCGCTCATTGAGCGGCTTTTTATTGATTGTCAAATTGAACCCATTCAGATTCTAAAAAAATTAAAAGTCAATAATTATGAGAAGCTGAAACGAGTTCAGCTTGACAGGTAAAAGACTTTTTGTACAGGTTTTTTATAAATAACGTTTTTGAGTCAGCTCTGCTATTTTACAAATAACTTTCGTTGCACTCAAAATACTTTCCAAAGGCACATATTCATAACGCCCGTGGAAGTTATGTCCTCCCGCAAAGATATTCGGGCAGGGGAGTCCCATAAAACTCAATTGTGAGCCGTCTGTACCCCCTCTAATTGGTTTGATTAACGGTTGGATGTTTAGTGCTTTCATAGCGTCTTCAGCGATGTCAACAATGTGCATCACAGGCACCACCATTTCTTTCATATTAAAATACTGATCCTTAATTTCGATTTCAAAAACACTACTTCCCAAGTTTGTATTGAGTTCTTTTACCAAATTAAGCATGTGTTGTTTTCGAGCTTCAAATTTATCTCGATCGTGATCTCTTACAATGTATTGTAAAACGGTTTCCTCTACCTTGCCTTCCATGCTGTGTAAATGATAAAAACCTTCGTAACCTTCCGTTTGTTCTGGAGTTTCCGTTTTTGGAAGTGCCTCCATAAACTTAGAAGCATAGTACATCGAATTGATCATTTTGCCTTTGGCATAACCCGGGTGTACAATTTTACCTTTTACTTTGATGACGGCACCGGCTGCATTAAAATTCTCGTATTCGAGTTCCCCAATCTGACTGCCGTCCATCGTGTAAGCCCAATCGGCTCCAAATTTTTTGACATCAAATTTATGTGCGCCACGTCCAATTTCTTCGTCGGGGGTAAAGCCAACTTTAATCGTGCCATGCTTTATTTCAGGATGCTGAACAAGGTATTCCATTGCACTCACAATTTCACAAATCCCAGCTTTGTCATCCGCTCCTAAAAGCGTTGTGCCATCCGTAGTAATCAACGTTTGTCCTTTGTAGAGTAATAAATCTTCAAAATAATTGGGCGATAAAACGATGTTCTCTTTTTCGTTTAAGACAATGTCCGATCCATCATAATTTTCTATGATTTGAGGACTCACATTTTTAGCAGTGAAATCTGGAGAAGTGTCAAAATGAGATACAAATCCGATGGTTGGTACTTTGTGCGCAACATTGGATGGCAAGGTCGCCATGATGTAAGCATTCGCATCTATAGAAACGTCTTGCATTCCAATCGCTTTCAATTCGTCCGCCAGTTTATGTGCCAAGTCCCATTGCTTTTCGGTACTCGGGGTTGACATGGAATTTGGATCGCTCTCGGTGTCTATTTTCACATAGCCAATAAATCGATTCAGAATGTGATTTTTATCTAACATATAATTTTGTCTTTGGTCAAAAATAATTAACCCAGCCTTCAAACACAAGAGTTCGCTTGCTTTCTTTTATATTGTGTCTATTTAATGTATTTTTGCACTCAAAATACGCTTCATGTACAAATCGATTATCCGTCCAATTCTTTTTAAATTTGACCCTGAAGTCGTTCATTATTTCACGTTTGATGCCATCAAACTGTTATCTAAAATCCCTGGAATTCCTTTTTTAATCCGACGTCTTTTTCAAGTCAATCACCCTGTTTTGGAACGCGAATTGTTCGGGCTCCGCTTTAAAAACCCGGTGGGACTTGCGGCTGGATTTGATAAAAATGCCGTGCTTTATAACGAGCTTGCAAATTTTGGATTTGGATTTATTGAAATTGGAACCGTTACCCCAAAACCACAAGAAGGCAATCCGAAACAACGTTTGTTTAGGCTTCAAGAGGATAAAGGAATTATCAACCGAATGGGCTTTAATAATGCCGGTTTGGAAGCGGCGATTGTACAGTTAAAGAAAAACAAAAAACAACTCATTATAGGAGGGAATATTGGTAAAAATACCCAAACGCCTTCTGATGGATATACGGCTGATTACTTAGAGTGTTTTGAAGCCTTACATCCTTATGTCGATTACTTTGTATTGAATGTCAGTTGTCCTAATGTTGGGAGCCATGCCAAGCTGAATGACAAAGATTATTTAGAGGAATTGATAAAAGCGGTGCAAGCATTAAACGCCACTTTTGAGGGGTCTAAACCGATCCTTTTAAAAATAGCACCCGACTTGAACGACACCCAATTGGATGAAATTATAGAGCTTGTAGCCGTGACTAAATTGGAAGGCGTCATTGCTTCGAATACCTCTATTTCTAGAGAAAACCTCAAAACCGATGTTGCGAGGTTGGAAGCCATTGGAAACGGTGGTGTCAGCGGTCAACCCATCAAAGAAAAGAGCACTCAAGTCATTAAATATTTGTCCGAAAAAAGTCAAAAAGCATTTCCAATTATTGGAGTAGGAGGGATTCACTCCGCACAAGATGCTTTGGATAAAATAGCTGCTGGTGCCGATTTAGTTCAAATTTATACGGGCTTCATTTACGAAGGTCCCGCTCTTGTCAAGCGCATTAACAAAGCGATTTTGAAATCATCTCTCAAAAATTAGTTTGGATACTGAAATTCTCATCTCGTTTATAATTGCCACAGCGACCTTGGCACTATCTCCTGGGCCCGATAATATTTTTGTACTTATTCAGAGTATGACCTATGGCAAAAAACAAGGCATGGCCATTGTCTGCGGACTGATATCGGGCTGTATCATTCATACCAGCTTAGTCGCTTTTGGGCTGTCTTCTTTTATAAAATCAAACGCAGAATTACTTCTTATTTTAAAACTGATGGGAGCAGGGTATATGCTCTTTCTAGCCTACCGTGTTTTCACATCACCGGCGGTCATAAATACAAACACAGCCACTAAAAGTAAATCGGTAGTTACGTTGTTTAAGCAGGGGTTTATCATGAATGTAATCAATCCAAAAGTCTCCATATTTTTTATGGCCTTTTTCCCTGCATTTTTATACAGTAAAACCCAGTCTTTAGTGGTTCAGTTTTACACCCTTGGATTTTTATTTATGACAACCTCCTTTTTAATCTTTTCAATGCTTGTATTTTTCTCAAGTTCAGTAGGTTCTGCCTTAAAGTCAAATACACGTTTTGGGGTTGTATTAAAATGGGCGCAAATAACCGTCTTTTTAGGCATTGCAATTTTTATATTAATCACACAATAGCTTCAACCATAAATTAACAGATGGAAAAAATTAAACTTATTTGGGATTTCAGAGGTCCTGCAAGCCCACACACTGCGGCTCATTTTAAGATTCACTTATTAGAATTTTTTGCATCCGAAAAATTACTCCTCATAGAATCAGGAGTGGAGTCCGTCAATGAAGTACACCACTATACCTATGCCATCATTGATAAACAGAATTTAGAGGTAATTAAAACTGCATTAAAACCGACAAGAGGCCAGCGCGTCAAAGTGGACGATTAGGAGTTCTATTTATAGGTTTCTAAAAGTTTGTATTGGGCTTTGATGGCTTCTGTAAACTCCGTTTTCATGCTCGCTACCAGTTCCGCAACAGATGGTGAATCATGAATACTGGTCACACCTTGTCCAGCAGACCAGATGGTTGCCCAAGCTTTCGCTTCATTTTCATGAGCGGTGAGTTCTTTTCCAAAATCGATTTTCTTTTGCTGACTGAGCATTTCTTCGGTAATGCCCATGGCTTCCATACTCGGGCGTAAGAAATTAGCTGCGACTCCAGAGATTGCAGCCGTATAGACCACATCATTGGCGCCACTGGAGATAATCATATCTCTATATTCTTTAGGGGCTTTACTTTCTTTCGTATTGATAAATCGAGTTCCCATATAGGCAACATCGGCACCCATTTGCATGGCAGAGGCGATGTCACGACCGTTACTAATACAACCCGACAGAATCACTGTTTTCTTGAAAAAGCTTTTAATTTCAGCCACTAAAGGCATTGGGTTGAGAGTTCCTGCATGGCCTCCTGCACCTGCAGCGACGACGATCAGTCCATCCACATTGGCTTCCGCAGCTTTTTCGGCATGGCGTTTTTTGATCACATCATGGAAGACCAAACCACCATAACTGTGGATCGCATCGACCAATTGAGGCACGGCTCCTAAGGAGGTAATAATAATAGGCACTTGGTGTTTCACGCAAATAGCCAAATCCGCCTGTACGCGTGGATTGGATTGATGCACAATTAAATTCACCCCATAAGGCGCGGGTTTTGTGCCTGTTTTTTTTTCAAAATCCGCCAGTGCTGTTTTAATTTCAATCAACCATTCCTCAAAGCCTTCTGTGGTGCGTTGGTTCAATGCTGGGAAGGTTCCAACAATTCCGTTTTTACAACATTCAATGACCAGTTTTGGACCGGAGATTAAAAACATGGGTGCCGCAATGGCTGGAATGGACAGTTCTTTTATAAAGGAGGGTTGACTCATGGTATGTATTTTTAAACAGTGTATTTGTTATTCGTTTGTCATTGCAATATAAGACTTGTAGGGCAAATAGTTGTTTTAATTTTAAAGTACTCTTTAATTGGGTGTCAGATTGCAGTCGTCTAGCAGCGTTAATTTTATGATAAAGACAAATATTACTGTTTAATTAAATACTATATTTGAATCAACAAAACATTAAACACCTCTTTCAATGAAGTCAAAAGTCATCACTACTCTCGCGCTTGTATTTGTTTTTTTAATCTCAACAAGTGTGAATGAAACACAGACCACGCAAGAATTTCAAGCGAAAGCGTATTATTTTTCTAAATCTAAAATGGACCTCGGAAAGTGGGGGGCTCGATTGAGTGAGGCTCAGAAAAAAGAAGTTGGGGCACGGATGAAAAACAGACTCGAAAAAGGCTATGTGTTGTCCTTTAATAAAGAGGAGTCGGTGTTTACTGAGGAGGATCAATTGGATGCGATTTCTGGAGCGACGGATTCTTGGGGTAAGAATTTCGCCCCAGGCAAACAGTATAAAAATGTAAAAACAAACACCCAACTACAACAGCAAGAATTTTATGGAAAAAAGTTTTTGGTAAAGGATGTATTGCAACCCATAGAGTGGAGCTTAGATTCCGAAACAAAAAAAATCGGAAATTATTCTTGTTTTAAAGCGACGGCCTTAATTCCGACGAACGAATTGACGTGGTATTCCTTTTCTTGGGATAAGTTGAGAAACACAACTGAGTCCGATTCTACGGAAGTCAAAGAAGTTAAAATGACACAAATAGAAGCGTGGTATGCCCCTCAAATTCCGGTACGTCACGGGCCTTTAGATTATTGGGGTCTTCCAGGTTTGATCTTAGAAGTCAGTGCGGATAATACAACCATGCTTTGTTCAAAACTGGTACTGAACCCCGGTGAAATCATTGAGATTGAAGCACCGAGTAAGGGGAAAGAAGTTTCTAAAATCGAGTATCAGGACATCATTACTAAAAAAATGAAAGAGTTTCGTAACAACCGTATGAGACGTTAATAGATTAATTTTGCATTAGACAATTTTTATCTTATTTTTCAACTTACAATTTTTTTTGTATAAGTATTTCAAGCTCATAATTCAGATTTTTTTTTGGGATAAAAAAAAGGATTCTATACTTAATGTTTAAGTGTAAATCCCTTTTGAAACTCAGCCAGAAATTGCATTCACTTTTGGGGTTAGAATTCGGTCGTTTCACTTATCTTTGGAAATAACCAATTGACCAATCAAAACATTGAAAGTAAATATTAAAATTGCATTGTTTGAATTTATAGATTTAACAGAATCTGAATGGTTGGTTTTTTCAGAGTCTTTCATAGTAAAACATTATAATAAAGGGGAATACCTTTTAAAAGCAGACGATCTTTGT
>Ga0209198_1002863_pt1 | contig 11625 bp, 9 predicted proteins | sample COGITO_mtgs_1105_2_FD_184804 | JGI IMG/M metagenome (GOLD analysis project Ga0209198, IMG submission 184804) | Pelagic marine microbial communities from North Sea - COGITO_mtgs_110519 (SPAdes) (version 2) | ecosystem: Environmental > Aquatic > Marine > Epipelagic ...
TGACCTTATCAGCCGTTCTCACGTGTCTGAACCATGGGGCTCGACCCGTAGCAGTTATCGAGTCTCGCAAGGAAAAGATCGCGCCTGCACCCCTCAACTGGTTTCCGTCAATGATGGGCATTCCATTTCATTGCGGGGCAGAGCTGGTAGATATCCTTGGTCGCGGACGTGTGGAAGCAGTGAGGGTACAGCGCGGCGACACATTTGAAACCTTAGAGTGCGATGGCGTGCTGTTCTCCGGCGGATTTACACCTGAGTCATCACTCTTCATGACTTCTGGGCTATCAATGGACTGGGGAAGTTCGGGTCCGGCAGTAGATCAGGCGGGGCGATGCGATAACCCCTACTATTTCGCTGCGGGGAATGTGCTTCGAGCCGTGGAAACGGGAGGGTGGGCGTTTAGAGAAGGACGGGCAGTCGGAGAGTCGGTCGCAGCCGATCTAAAAACAGAGGTTTTTAGCGAGAGGCCGATTAAGGTCACCCATGACGAGCCAATCAAACTGGTAGTACCGAACCTAATCCGAGGCGGACCCGATCTTCCGGGCGGTCTCAAAGAATTCCAGCTCCGGTTTAAGCGTATCACGCGGGGTAGGCTGACGCTGCTAATTGACGGAGATCAAGAGTGGAGTAAGCACGGCACGTGGCGACCCGAGCGTCGTATTATTGTGCCGCGACCGCGAACCATTCATTGCGCACGCACTGTACACTTTACCTTCAGGCAGGAGCGCTGAATGCGTATCGCGGCAGTTGACCAAGGCACAACCTCGACGCGTTGTCTTCTGGTTGATGACGGCGGCAAATGGGAAATCGTTGCCAGTCGCAAACATAGCCAACACTACCCTTTCACAGGAGCGGTCGAACATGATCCTAACGAGCTGCTAAGCAATATTATGAGCGTTCTCGCCTCCGCTGGCGACGTGGACGCAATCGGCTTGGCGAACCAGGGAGAGAGTTGTCTCGCCTGGGATGCAGCTACTAAAAAATCACTATCCCCTGTAATTGTCTGGCAAGACTCACGGACAGCAGGACATCTTGCCGGATTGGACGATAAAGCGGTCCAGCTTTCAAAACAAATCTGTGGACTGCCGCTGGATCCCTATTTCTCGGGAAGCAAACTCGGTTGGCTTCTTCGCGAGATGCCGGATATCCGCCTCGCGCACAAATCGGGCCGCCTGCGGCTTGGCACAACGGATGCATTTTTCCTCGATGTCCTCGCTGGAAAGTTTGCGACAGACCTCGCGACGGCATCGCGAACCGGGCTCCTTGATCTAGCAACTGGAAACTGGAGCGAGGAGTTGTGCGAACTCCATGGAGTTCCGATCGAATGCCTGCCGCCGATTGGTAAGGTAAATGGCGATTTTGGAAGGATCAACGGAACTCCTGTTCATACGTCGATAGTCGATCAACAAGCGGCATTATTCGGCCACGGATGCAGGAAGCCCGGCGACTGTAAAATTACTTTCGGGACAGGCGCGTTCCTTCTTGCAGTCAACGGCAAAACGCCACCTCCAAACTCTGACTTATTGCCAACGGTCGCATGGTCCCTGGAGCAGGCCGACACAACTTATGCTGTCGAAGGTGGCGTTTACGACGCTGGGTCAGCCATGGAATGGGCGAGGAAAATCGGCCTGTTTTCCGAGATGCGGGAACTAGCCGCGTTCGAAAGACCCTCGGCATTAAGCCGTGGTATAGTATTCGTCCCCGCGCTCTCAGGCCTTGCAGCCCCATTCTGGGATCGGACGGCAGCGCCACTCTTCATCGGTATGGACCATACTACTGATCCTCAAGACTTGGTGCAGGCCATTTTGGAAGGTATCGCGATGCTCACCGCCGGTTTAATCGATACCGCTTCCGAAACGGTCAACCTCAGTGACAGTATCTCGATCGACGGTGGCTTGTCCCAAAGTTCCTATTTCACTCAATTCCTCGCTTCTGCGAGCAATCGCAAGATCGTTGTGCCTGCCATGCATGAGCTTACGGCGCTGGGACTTGCCGAGTTCTGTGGGCTGAATGTGGATGCGACGAGGACAAATCACAACCAGTTTGACCCGGATGGCTCGATAACGGTGCACGATCACACCGTATTCAAAAGGGCACTATCCCGCTCGTTCGACTGGCGCGATCAGGCCAATTAATACAAATCAGATTTCCCAGACCACCTTTGACAGTAAACTTTGCGGGATACGGGTGCACATGAGCTGAACGCAGTTGACCACAAATACTCCGGTTCCATCGGTCCAAATGGGATCTAACCTGAGGCTTTAAGTTTGTTGCATGATTACTAGACTTCTCAAAACGGTTATTGGTTTTGTAGACCCTAACGGTAGTTTTATAGAACGTAAGACTAGGTTTTTGCAGACTTACGACATTCAAAGAAATCGGGGATGAAATTCCTATATCGGGACCTATTTCGGTGACCTTGTATTTCGAATGATGATATTTTGGTATTCCAAAATATTAAAATTGATGGTACTGATTCGTAAGCGTAAATTGCGCTGCTTTCTAGGGAGAACAAAATTACTCGTAATCGCGGCCGCGGCTACGGCTATCGGTGGCGGTGTCGTTGCTGAGGAATACCCGTCAAAAACCATCGAAGTTATTACGCATGCTGGTAACGGTGGCGGTACGGATGTCACCACGCGGATGATGATGATCCGGGCGCGCCGCGAGCTTGGGACAGATATGGTTGTGGTCAACAAACGTGGGGGTGGCGGTGCCACGGCCATGGATTATTATCTGACTCAAGATGCTGATGGTCACAGTATTCTGACCTTTACAATCGGCCACTCGGCGAGTGTAGCTTTGGGCAAGACTGAGATGTCACTGGATGACGTGCGTCCCATCGCACGCGGTACCGATGATCCGCAAATTCTGATGACGCGTTGCGGTGTCTACGACAGCGCGCAAGCTTTTGTAGATGCGCAGAAGACTGATCCACTGACGTATGGCACCACTCACTTGGGTGGCATCGACGATGTATCGGCCTTCATGTTCGCCCGCCGCGGTGATTTGGCGACACCTAAAATTATACCCTTTGAGGGTGGCGGTGAGCTCGCAACCCAACTGGTTGCTGGCGCAGTTGACGTGGCCGTTTTGAACCTCGCTGAAGCGGGATCCCAAATCGCAGCGGGTGACATCTGCCCGATCGTGGTTCTCGCACCTGAGCGGATGAGCGGCTTGGCCGACGTCTCTACGGCGCAGGAACTTGGTATTGATGCAAACTTCTCGACGGTGCGCGGCTTTGTTGTACATGCGGATACGCCTGATGACGTTGCTGCCAAGATCGAAGAGTCGCTGATGAAAGCGATGAACCACAATGTGTATCAGGGGTTCTTGACCTCTGTGGGTCTGGATTCGACTTCCGTTGCTGGCTCTGAAGTTTGGGGCAACCAGTTGACCTCTATGCAGACGGACATGGACGCGGCCCTTCGCGAGCTCGGCTTCATTCAATAAGCCGTTCGCAATAGACCGGTCCGTTCGTATCAGAGCGGACCGGATTCATCACTGAAAACAAAGGTAAACTTCGATGGCGCGTTTTGCGGTTCCATGCGGCACGATAGTCTTCTGCCTGCTAGCCTATTGGCTGAGCACGCAATTTGACCGAGTCCCACCAATCCTACTGCGCGGCATGCAACCCGAAGATTTCCCGCAGATGGTGTTGTTGCTTATCATGGCACTGTCGGTGCTCGTCATGATATTTGACAAGCCAATCGAACATGACCCAATGACATTCAACGTGTGGACTAGTCTGGGCCTATTCGTCGTATTTGCACTTCTGTCGCAGATTGACCTATTTCTGGGCCTTGGCGTGTTTGCCGGTGCACTTGCCTACACATGGGGCGAACGCAGGCTTTTGGGGATTGGGCTTGTATCCGTATTAAGCCCCACACTGATCTTTCTTCTTTTTGATCAGGTGTTCCAGATCCGTTTTCCTCGCGGGCTTTTGACCAATATTTGGTACGGGTAACGCAGATGGAACCGCTATTCGCAGGACTATATGCACTAATGGACCCGCAACTGCTGGTTTTGCTCTTTGCGGCAACGCTTGGTGGGGTAATCATCGGGGCACTGCCGGGGCTAAATGCCACCACTGGGGCCGCACTGCTTTTGCCTTTCACGATCACGATGGAACCTATCCCTGCAATTGCTATTCTAACAACGATCTATTGCGCCGCAACCTTTGCGGGGGCGATCACCGCGATCTTGATCAACACGCCCGGCACATCTGCCAGTGCAACCACATGCCTTGATGGCTATCCATTGGCACAACGAGGCGAAGCAGGCCGTGCTTTAGGGATGGCAACAGTTTCATCAACAATCGGAGGGATCATTTCGGTCATTTGTCTGATGTTGGCGGCCCCACTTTTAGCGCGTATGGCTTATAATTTTGCACCACCCGAATATTTCGCACTGACTGTCTTTGGCATCTCTATGCTCGCGACCATCGGCGACGGTACCCCACTTAAAAACATCATCGCAGGCGCACTTGGCGTGCTTTTGGCAACCGTTGGCAAAGACCTTTTGACGACGGTCGAGCGCTTCACTTTTGGATTTAACGAGCTGTCCGAGGGGATCGGCTTTGTACCCGTCATGATTGGCATTTTCGGTATTTCGGAACTTCTTGTGCAGGCTGAACAATTGCAAGGGGAACGCAAGCTCATCGAGATGAAGGCAATCAAATTGCCTTCACGCGAAGACTACCGTCGGGTCTGGAAGACAATTCTACGTTCCTCTGGTATCGGCACGTTTATCGGCATTCTGCCTGCTGAAGGGGCCACCGTTGCGTCAATGATTGGCTATAATGAAGCCCGTCGCTGGTCGAAAACACCTGAGGAATTTGGCAAGGGCGCAATCGAGGGCATTGCAGGTTCTGAGGCGGCTAACAATGCGGCCACCGGTGGTGCAATGGTTCCAACACTAGCACTTGGTATTCCTGGCAGCCCGACCGCTGCGGTTATCTTGGCAGGCCTGATGATCCACGGGTTGCAGCCAGGACCCACCATGTTCACCGAACAGGCAGAGTTTGCTTATGCTATCTTTTGGGCGATGCTGCTGGTGAATATCACTTTCATTTTTGTAGGCCTTTTTGGTGCGAAAATCTTTGCACGGGTCACATTTGTGCCAGTGCAAATCCTTTGGCCGATCGTCTTCACCTTTTCCATCGTCGGAGCCTATGCGCTGGATCAATCGATGCTTGATGTTTACATCGCACTGGCGTCGGGCGTGATCGGCTATTTCATGCGGCGCTTTGGCTATTCGGTCGTACCTCTGGCCATCGGGCTTATTCTGGGCGGCATGTTGGAGAAACGGCTAGGCCAGTCTTTGATCATGCTGGATGATCAATGGTGGTTGATGTTTGCCCGACCGCTCAGTTTGCTGTTTTTTGTGCTCACAATCCTTGCATTGTTTGGGCCCTTTTTCTGGCGTCTGTTCACGCAGCGCGACTCAATTAATTCTACGGGAAAGTAAGTTATGACCAAGATCAAATCTGTTCGTGCGCGTGTCTGGAACTGGACAGGGCCAACCGTCCCACCATCGGGGAATTTTTGTACCAACGCATCTGATGTTTTGTGGATGAAGGGCGATGCGATGGCATCATTTCGATTTCATCAGTGGTTGACTGTTGAGATCGAAACCGAAGATGGCACCGTTGGTATTGGCAACGCAGCTCTCGCGCCGACTGTGGTGAAAAAGGCGATAGACGATTGGTACGCGCCGCTGGTGATTGGCGAGGATCCGTTTGATTACGCATACATCTGGGAAAAGATGTATCGCCGAACCCATGCCTGGGGTCGTAAGGGCGTGGGCATGACAGCGATCTCGGCCATTGACATTGCGATTTGGGATCTGATGGGGAAACTGGTGAATAAACCGGTCTTTAAGCTATTGGGCGGACGCACCAAAGAGAAGATCCCAGTCTACTATTCGAAGCTTTATGCCGATAGCATTCCCGCCATGCAGGCTGAAGCCGAAGAGGCGGCAAGCCATGGCTACACAGCTTTCAAATCCCGTTTTGGCTTTGGTCCAAAGGACGGCATGTCCGGCATGCGCGAGAACTTAAAGCGCGTCGAAGCACTGCGCGAAGTGCTGGGCTATGACGTCGACCTTATGCTCGAAAGTTACATGGGCTGGAACCTCGACTACGCCAAACGGATGTTACCCAAACTGGCGAAATATGAACCCCGCTGGTTGGAAGAACCCGTGATCGCCGATGATGTCGAAGGGTATCGAGAGCTCAACGCAATGGGCATTGTACCAATTTCTGGTGGAGAACATGAATTCAGCGTCATCGGATGCAACGACCTGATCCAGAAAAAGGCCGTCAGCGTCCTTCAATACGACACCAACCGCGTGGGCGGCATAACGGCCGCACAAAAGATTAACGCGATTGCCGAAGCCGCTCAAATCCCGGTCATTCCACATGCCGGACAGATGCATAATTATCACCTGACCATGGCCAACACCAATTGCCCGATCAGTGAATATTTCCCAGTGTTCGATGTAGAAGTCGGTGATGTAGAAGTCGGTAACGAATTATTCTACTATATTTTTGAAGGGGATGCGGAGGCCGAAAACGGATATTTACAGTTGGATGACAGCATACCAGGCCTTGGGATCTCCATCACCGACAAGCACCTACAGCATTTTGAGATCACCGAATGACCAGATATTCCGGCATATGGCCCGTGGCCCCTACACCCTTCAACGAAGATGGAACGATTGACCTGGAGGGCATGAAACGTGTTCTTGATTGCCTGATTGATCAGGGCGCAGATGGTATTTGTGTGTTGGCCAATTTCTCCGAGCAATTCTTGATCTCTGATGCTGAACGCGAAGTGCTGGCGCGCCTAAGTGTCGAGCATGTCGAGGGCCGGGTGCCTGTGGTCGTGACTATCAGTCACTATGCCACACAAATCGCGGTAGAACGTGCGCAGTTTGCCAAAGATTTAGGGGCTGACATCGTAATGATGATGCCGCCCTACCACGGTGCTCTGCTCAAGGGGACACCCGAGCAAAGTTTTGAGCAATTCGCCGCCGTAGGCGAGGTTGGTATTCCAATCATGGTTCAGGATGCACCCTTGTCAGGCGTAGAATTACCGGTACCACTTTTAGTGCGGATGGCGCGGGAAATCGAGGCCGTGAAGCTGTTCAAAATTGAATGCCCACGCGCGGCCAACAAAATCCGCGCGCTGATCGAGGCAGGGGGTGATTCAATAGAGGCGCCATTCGACGGGGAAGAGGCAATTACGCTTCTGGCCGATCTTGACGCTGGTGCAACCGGCTCAATGACCAGCGGCATGATCGTTGATCAGATAAAACCGGTGATTTTGAGCCATCATGCAGGAGATATCGCAGGCGCAACCGAAGCTTACGGCCGCGTGGCGATGGCGATTAATCACGAAAACCGGCAATGTGGTTGGCAGTCATGTAAGGCGGCAATGGTGGAGGGTGGCGTTATCAAATCAGAGTTCTGCCGGCACCCAATCCCGCCGCTACACGCGGCGATCCGAACACGACTTATCGACCTTCTGCGACCAATTGATCCGCTCGTGCTGAAATGGGGCCACTAGAGTGAACGATACCAATTGGACATCCGAATTACGCGACTTTGCGGAACTCAAGCCACGAAAATCGTTGGCCGCTGATGCCGCAGACAATCTGCGCGAATTCATCCTATTGGGGAAACTGGCGCCTGGAATGCCAGTGCGCGAACGTGATTTGGCAGAGGCATTCGGTATCTCGCGCACTCCGCTTAAGGAAGCTTTGCGCATCCTCGAAGCCGAAGGATTGATCGCTTATGGACCTACGCGCCGGCCCGTTGTTGCTGATCCGTCGCTAGAAGAGATCAACGACTGGTTGCGGGTGCAAGGTGCGTTAGAAGCTCTAGCCGGGGAATTGGCATGCGACGTAGCAAGTGACAAGGCAATCGCTGAAATCGAACGCCTAAACGAAGCGATCAAAGGAGCACGCGATTCCGAAGGCCAGCTTGAAGCTTTTCGCTGCGACATGGCCTTCCATGACGCCATTGTTGCGGCGTCTGGCAATCGTTCACTGTTTGAAACTCATGCCACGTACAATGCCAGGCTCTGGCGAGTGCGGTTTTTATCGTCTCAACGTGTGGTTAGCCGGGACGTTACGCGCCGTGAACACGAGGAAATTGTAGATGCTTTGAAGACACGTGATGCCAGGGCCGCCCGTCGATCCCTGAGCCAGCACTTGCACACTGCAGAAATTAATATTGCCGCAGCCCTCGCAGAAGCGGACACCGGAACGGAGGACATCTGATGCGCCCCAGACTTGCAATTGTGCCAGGTGATCCCTCTGGGATCGGACCAGAGTTAGTTGCCAAGCTTTTGGTTGAGAAAGGCGTGCGCGAGGCTGCTGATATTGTGTTGATTGGCGATAGACATTTATGGCAACGCGGGGCGGATCAGGCTGGTGGTTCGATTGAGCTCAACACCATCTCAGAGGATGAAGTCGCCGGATTTGAAGGCCTCGCCCATCTCGACTTACACACCATTGAACCAAAGGATGTAGAGGTGGCGCAAGTGACTGTTGCAGGCGGAACGACGTCTTTACGCTGCCTCGACAAGGCGCTGGACTTGGCGCAGGCGGGCCTTGTTGACGGGCTCATGTTCGCGCCGTTCAATAAGGCGGCGATGACGTCAGCAGGCTTGAACGCCGAAGATGAACACCGCTACATGGCCCGCTATCTTGGCTTCACTGAGTATCATTCGGAGATAAATGTCTTGGATGATCTGATGACCACTCGGGTTACTAGCCATATCGGTCTCAAAGACGTCGCTGCCAATATTGACGGCCCTGCTATCGAGCGCGCTATTGATCTGGCGCATGCGACGCTGGCCCGTAGCGGTACCACGCGGCCACATGTGGCCGTCGCGGCGCTAAACCCGCATGCCGGTGATAATGGCAAATTCGGCCGCGAGGAAATTGACATTATCGAACCCGTGGTCAAGGCCTTCCAGTCGCGTCAGATGAACGTGACCGGGCCTTGGCCGTCTGACACTGTGTTTCTTAAAGCCAAGCGCGGCGAGGTCGATGCAGTGGTTACTATGTATCACGATCAAGGCCAAATCGCGATCAAATTGATGGGATTTGAGCGTGGTGTAACCGTCGCGGGTGGCTTGCCGATCCCAATAGCAACGCCTGCGCATGGCACTGCCTTTGATATCGCAGGGCAAGGTATCGCAAACGTGGGCGCAACGCGGCAAGCCTTTGATCTTTTGGTTCGGATGTCTCGGACCGCCAGAAACGAAGCCACGGCGTGACCCTTAAATGGCATACCGGGACCGATCAACTTCAACCTGCAGAACAGGACGTATAAAATGAGCTTTACACCCCACGGAAAACACTTGATCGCCGGTGACTGGATAAAGAGCGACCAAACTTTTTCGTCTAATCCCGCACATGGACCTGAACATAAATTTTCCATAGGAACGCCAGAACTTGTCCGACAGGCCTGCGAAGCGTCCGAGGCAGCGTTTATGTCTTACGGGTACAGTTCCCGCGAAAGCCGTGCGGCCTTTCTAAACGCTATCGCGGATGAGATCGAAGCGCGCGCGGAGGCCATCACGGAGATCGGTACGCAAGAAAGCGGGTTGCCAGAAGCAAGGTTGCAAGGCGAGCGCGGGCGGACGACAGGGCAATTGCGGCTATTTGCAGAACACATCCTTAAGGGCGATTATCTCGATCGCCGTCACGATCCTGCCTTGCCCGACCGTACACCTTTGCCACGCCCGGATATGAAAATGATACAGCGTCCCATTGGACCTGTGGCAGTCTTTGGGGCGTCCAACTTCCCGCTGGCATTCTCAACCGCGGGCGGGGACACGGCAGCAGCGCTAGCGGGCGGGTGCCCGGTTGTAGTGAAGGGCCATTCGGCACATCCTGGCACAAGCGAGATCATCGCAGAAGCAATCCATGCTGCCATTCAAAAAACTGGCATGCATCCAGGGGTCTTTAGCCTTATTCAAGGGGGCAAACGCGATGTGGGCACTGCCCTAGTGCAGCACCCAGTGGTTCAGGCGGTTGGCTTCACGGGATCTTTGGTTGGCGGACGCGCGCTGTTTGATTTATGTGCTCAGCGCCCTGAGCCAATCCCGTTTTTTGGTGAGCTTGGGTCCGTCAACCCGATGTTTGTACTGCCCAAGGCTACTCAGGCGCGAGGCGCCGATATAGGAACAGGCTGGGCCGGCTCGCTTATGATGGGTGCGGGGCAGTTTTGTACCAATCCGGGCATCGCTGTTGTGCTACCCGGTGCCGATACCATGGTTGCAGCAACTGAAGCCGCACTACGTGATGCGGCAAGCCAGACTATGCTTACTGATGGGATCGCAGACGCATATCGCAGTGGCGTGGGCCGTGTTTCTAATAATGCAAACACAACTGAGCTAATCGGAACCGCATCTGAAGGGCGCGAAGCGAAACCCTATTTGTATCGTGTCTCAGCCAGCGACTGGTTGGCGGATCATGACCTACAGGAAGAGGTTTTCGGCCCACTTGGTATCGTGGTGGAGGCGCAAGATGTGACCCAAATGGCTGAGATCGCAAGATCCATCCAAGGTCAGTTGACCTGCACAATCCATATGGATGACGGTGACAGTGACCACGCCAAGACGCTGATGCCCCTGATTGAACGCAAAGCTGGTCGGGTACTAATCAATGGATTCCCAACGGGTGTGGAAGTCGCCGATAGCATGGTTCACGGCGGGCCTTATCCCGCGTCTACGAATTTTGGGGCGACGTCAGTAGGAACATTGTCCATTCGCCGGTTCCTGCGTCCTGTTTGTTACCAGAACGCCCCCGACAACCTTTTGCCGCAAGATTTTTGAACAAAAAAATTTAGTGACCTAAAAAATGAGAGAAAATATCATTACTTCAATCAAGACACACATTGCCGCCGCTTTGGCCCATGGGGCGGCAACCGCTTTAGCGGAGTACCCTGATCGGCCTGTTACAATTATCGTACCCTGAGGCGCAGAGTTATGCGTGTAGATATGTACGGACCCTCGGGACACTTCCTGTAATTTCCCTGATTTGGGATGGAGGAAGTATCCATGACGAACGACGAACGCGACATTCAACGCAAGCTTAGAGTGCTCCAACACGCGGAGAAGATCGGCAATGCCCGCAAAGCCTGCCGGTATTTTGGGATAGGCAGGTCCAGCTTCTATAGATGGAGGGATGCCTATCAAAAGCATGGCGAAGCTGGGTTGAAGAATACCAAATCAATCCCCAAGAATCCTGCCAATCAAACACCAACTGAGATCGTCGAGAAGGTTCTGTATCTGCGTCGCAAGTATCACCTCGGGCCAATCAGGATCGTCTGGTATTTGGCGCGTTATCACGGCATCAAAATCTCAGACGCTGGCGTATACCGTATCCTCAAGCGCAACGGCCTGAACCGACTACCCAGAGGCACACGAATGCGCAAACTGCACACCAAACGCTATCAAAAGCAGGTGCCGGGCCATCACATTCAAGTAGATGTTAAGTTCTTGACGTTCATAGGGAAAAGCGGCGAAAAGGTCCGTCGCTTCCAATACACGGCAATCGACGATGCAACCAGAGTTCGCGCCCTCAAGGTCTACGAGAAGCATAACC
>Ga0209198_1002877_pt1 | contig 11575 bp, 11 predicted proteins | sample COGITO_mtgs_1105_2_FD_184804 | JGI IMG/M metagenome (GOLD analysis project Ga0209198, IMG submission 184804) | Pelagic marine microbial communities from North Sea - COGITO_mtgs_110519 (SPAdes) (version 2) | ecosystem: Environmental > Aquatic > Marine > Epipelagic ...
AGAAAAAGGAATAGGGTTTTGGGAATATTATAATTTCTTACTCAATTATTTCTTTTTAAGTTTTCTTTTCTCTTATCCGGCACGAGCAAAAGATGCTCGCGCTAGCTGGGCAATGTTTGATAATAAAAAGTGCTTGATTATATTTTTATTTTCCTTGTCTGTATAATTTCTAACTACTAGAGTTGGTTTTTGTCTTGATATTTTTGAAGGAAATCCGTAAAAAAATAAAAGTAATACTCCAAATATATCTAAAATAAGCCCGATGTTAGTAAAGTTAATATATTCCATTTTTATTGTTTTTTTGTCTAAAAAATATTAAAACACCCCCAAACACAGAGCTATTCAGCACTACAATCAAATACAAAAAAGAAAAATCGGTTGTAAAGAAAAGCGTTGGGGCTTCACTACGATATAAATATATAAAAAAAATAGATACACTTTTAAATAATTGTATTTTTGCGCCTCTATGGATTCAATCACTCAAATTGTATTAGGTGCCGCTTGTGGCGAAGCCGTTCTCGGAAAGAAAATTGGCAACCGTGCCTTGCTTTTTGGTGCCATTGGAGGTACCATTCCCGATTTGGATGTGTTTGTCGGAAAATGGCTTTTCAACAACGAAATCGATGCGATGGCATTTCATCGAGGGTTTATGCATTCGTTTCTCTTTGCCATTCTGGCAGCCGTTGGATTTGGAATGCTGGTATTTTGGATTTATAACCGTGGAAAACGTTTTGGCATGACCACTCGAAACCAATGGATGTGGCTCTTTTTTGCGTCTATTTTCACCCATCCTATTTTAGATTCGTTTACCGCTTACGGTACACAACTGTTTGCGCCTTTTTCAGATTATAGAGTCGCGTTTAATAATATTGCCGTTGCCGACCCACTATACACACTTCCTTTTTTAATTGCCTTAATTGTGATGATGTGTTTCAAACGCACTTCAGCCAAACGCCGCTTGTTTCTAAAGATAGGCTTGGGGATCAGTTCTCTGTACATGGTGTTGACCTTGGTGAATAAATACCACGTACATGGGGTGTATAAACAGGCGTTGGAAAGCCAACAAATTGATTATGTACGTTTTCAAACCCAGCCTACCATATTAAACAATATTTTATGGTATGGCATTGCCGAAACTGCCGATGCCTATTATGTGGGATTTTACTCGATTTTAGATACAGAAGCCACCATAAGTAAATGGCACAAACTCCCTAAAAACCATGAGTTGATTGAAGGAATGCCCAAAGATTTAAAAACCCTTGCGTGGTTTAGTGGTGGTTATTATAACTTAAACGAAACCGGCACACCAGACACCTTTTTATTTAAAGATTTACGCTACCCATTGATGGATGAAAACGATCCAAACTCTTCTATTTTTAAATTCACCATTACCAAAACAAACGACCGCTGGGAAGCCGCACCATTTTACGCCTCCGATCTGAGTGAAGACGCTTTTGAAGCTTTTTGGACCCGTATAAAAGGGATTTAAGATAAAATCCCAACCGTTTTCATACAGCCTTTCATCAGTTGGTACGTCCGTTCAATATCGTTATCCAATCCAATAGAAAAACGAATCAGGCCTTCACCAAGTCCCATTTCTTTTTGTTCGTCTTCTGGAATTTCCGAAGAAGTAGAACTGCCTGGTGCACTAAACAAGGTTTTATAAAATCCTAAACTCACCGCCAAATATCCTAAGTTTTCTTTTTGCATGAGTTCCATGAGCGCATTGGCTTTCTCTAAACTTCCAGCATCAATCGTCATCATGCCTCCAAATCCGTATTCGGCATTCATCATCTGTTTATAAATTTTATGAGAGGGATGCGACTCCAGTCCGGGGTAAACCGTTGTGATGCCATCACTCTGAAACTTTTCAGCCAAATACTGAGCATTCATACTGTGTTGTTTCATTCGGATATGAAGTGTTCTAAGATTTTTTAAAATGGATGACGCAGGACGGCTGTCCATTGTAGAACCAAATAACATGGCAGCACCATCGATCACACTTCTCAAACTGTCAATCATTTCTTGGGTGCCACAGACCACACCACCAATGGTATCAGACGTTCCATTGATAAACTTGGTTAAACTGTGAATGACAATATCCGCCCCCAATTTGTTTGGTGAAATTGACAAAGGCGAAAACGTATTATCGACTACCAATTGTAAATTGTATTTTTTAGCCAGTGCTGCCAACCCTATAATATCAGCCACCTCCAAAAGGGGATTGCTTACAGATTCGCAATAAAGGACTTTGGTTTGTGGAGTGATGGACGCTTCCACAACGTCTAGCTTGGTAATGTCCACAAAACTCGTTTGAATGTTTAGTTTGGGTGCAAAGTTTTTTAGAAACGCATACGTCCCTCCATAAATTGTACGGCTCGACACCACGTGGTCGCCTGCGCCACAGAGTTGCATAAGCACTGCTGTAATGGCACCCATTCCAGATCCAAAGACATTGGCGGTTTCAGTGCCTTCCAAAGCGGCGAGGGCTTCGCCTAAGTATAGATTAGAAGGAGTGGTGTGACGTGCATATAAATGACAACCTTCGGTATTGCCTTCAAAAGTGTCTGACATTGTTTTGGCAGAGACGAAAGTAAAGGTCGTCGCATCTGAAATGGATGGATTGACTCCTCCAAATTCTCCAAAATATTGTAAGTCTTGTATGTTGTCTGCGGGTTTAAAAGCCATGGTTAGTTAGTTTAAATGTTTTCCCAAATTTGAAGCTATTTAGAATTAAAAACAACAACTATATTCATTTTCAATAAATAAAACTAATTAGTAGTCTAAATATAGATAATTAATTTATATTTTTGATCTAAACTATTTTTAACCAGAAATTTATCCAAAATGAAATTAGATTCCATAGATACACAATTGCTGAACTTTCTTCAAAAAGATGCCAAACAAACCAATAAAGAACTGGCATCCAAGCTAGACATGTCCGTGACGGCTGTTTATGAGCGCATCAAAAAACTTGAAAAAGCGGGGGTCATTGATAAATATGTTGCTTTGCTTAACAAGCAAAGTGTTGGCAAGGCATTTGTCGCTTTTTGCCATATAAAACTGGTAAAACATTCTCAAGAACTGGTGCGTCAATTTGAAAAAGAAGTGGCTACGATTGATGAGGTATTGGAAGCTTACCACTTGAGTGGTGATTATGATTATTTGCTTAAAGTACATGTCGAAGATATGGAGTCTTTTCGGGAATTTATGGTGAGTAAACTCACAAATATAGATCATATAGGCAGTAACAATAGTATGTTTGTGATTTCAGAAGTAAAACATACCACGGCCGTCAATATTTAGACATCAAATTATTCTTCCATTGAATATATGTTTGTATTTTTGTATTAAATTTAAAAACAATCTATTATGAAATCATATGATGTTGCTATCATAGGATCTGGGCCTGGCGGCTATGTCGCTGCCATCCGTTGCGCACAGTTAGGAATGAAAACTGCGATTATTGAAAAATATGCAACTTTGGGAGGCACTTGTTTAAACGTAGGCTGTATTCCAAGTAAAGCATTGTTGGATTCTTCGCACCATTACGAAGATGCAGTAAAGCATTTTGAAGCACACGGCATTGAAATCCCAGGCGAGATCAAAGTCAACCTCGAAAAAATGATTGGTCGGAAACAAGCAGTTGTCGATCAAACCACTGGGGGAATAGATTTTCTAATGACCAAAAATAAAATTGATGTCTATCATGGAATGGGGGCTTTTAAAGATGCGACTCATATCACCATTACTGGTGATACCAATGAAGAAATCGAAGCGAAGCATAGCATCATTGCAACAGGAAGTAAGCCAACGACTTTGCCATTTGCAACGGTCGATAAAGAACGCATCATAACCTCTACTGAGGCGTTGAAATTAAAAGAAATTCCAAAACACTTAATCATTATTGGTGGTGGTGTGATTGGATTGGAACTCGGACAAGTTTACAAACGTCTTGGATCAGATGTGACAGTCATAGAATATATGGACCGCATCATTCCAACCATGGATGCTGGACTGTCTAAAGAATTAAATAAAGTATTTAGAAAACAAAAATTTAAGATTAATGTTTCTCACAAAGTCACGCAAGTTGAGCGCAACGGAAATGAAGTGACTGTAAAAGCAGAAAACAAAAAAGGAGAGCTGGTAGAATTTAAAGGCGACTACTGTTTGGTATCTGTGGGAAGAAGCCCATTCACCGCAGGTTTAAATGCAGAATCTGCAGGGGTGAAGCTCACCGATCGTGGACAGGTAGAAGTCAATGGACACTTACAAACCTCTGCGTCTAATATTTATGCGATTGGCGATGTGGTCAAAGGCGCCATGTTGGCACACAAAGCTGAAGAAGAAGGGGTATTTGTCGCGGAAACAATTGCGGGTCAAAAACCACACATTGATTACAACTTAATCCCTGGGGTCGTTTACACATGGCCAGAAGTAGCTTCTGTTGGAAAAACAGAAGAACAATTGAAGGAGCAAGGGATCGCTTATAAAACAGGGCAATTTCCAATGCGTGCTTTGGGACGTAGCCGTGCCAGTATGGATTTGGATGGATTTGTTAAAATCTTAGCCGACCAAACTACGGACGAAGTTTTAGGAGTTCACATGATTGGTGCCCGTTGTGCCGATTTAATTGCAGAAGCCGTAGTGGCGATGGAATTCAGAGCGTCTGCCGAGGATATCTCTAGAATGTCACACGCACATCCAACATTTGCAGAAGCCATCAAAGAAGCAGCCCTTGCTGCTACTGAAGATCGTGCCTTGCATATCTAAAGAAAATAAAATTTAGTACCCGAGGCTGTCCGAAAAGTAAATAAAACGGTCATTCTGAAATAAATTCAGCTTGACAGGAAAAAGACTTTTCAGACAGCCTCTTTTTGCTTTTATTTTAATATTTTTAGTTTCAAGGTCTTATAGTTATTAATTTTCATTATATTTAACTAGTTGATTAGCAGTATTTTGACTAATCTTTTTATGAAATAGTTAAACAAGATTATTAATAACAGGTTGGTGACATTTTTAAGGCATCAATGATAATACACAAATCTAACTTTGAATGATTCTTATTTACCATACAAACTAACAGATGAGTTGTTAGTAGAGCTAATTGTAAGCTCGCAAGATCCTTTGCTATTTAAGGTTTTGTACGAACGCTACGTCTTAATGGTATTTAATAAATGTTTGAGTTTTTCAAAAAACAATCAAGAAGCCGAAGATATTTGTCAAGATATTTTTCTGAAATTAGTGGTTAAAATTCACAGTTTTCGGGGCGCTTCTAAATTTTCTACTTGGTTATACTCCTTTACGTATAATCATTGTGTGAATTATTACCATCGAAATAAGTTTAAAAAATTTGAAAAAAATGCTTCAAACATTGAACAAATGTGTGATGAGGTCATAGCACAGGCAACTGAAGAGGATTTGGATCAGTTGTTAAAGTTAGAAAAATTGAGTGAAGCATTGGAGCTAATCCCTTTTGAAGACAAGCAAATTTTAATGTTGAAGTACCAAGATTTTAAAAGTATTAAGGACCTCATGGAGCTTCATAACGCAGGAGAAAGTGCCATCAAAATGAGATTGAAACGTGCCAAAGAAAAACTCTTGGGCGTTTACAATGTTGTGTATTTTCAAGCATTGCTTTAACCCTTATTTCTTATTCCGTTTGTTATAATTTTTATCGCCTCTTGTTTGTGGTTTTTTGTATTTCTTAGCAATAATAAATTTATAAGAACCTCCTAAATTTTCCTTTGTATTTTTTTCTTTTTTATCGTGGAAAGCCGGCCCTGGCGCATCTTCATCTCTTTGTTTGTGAGGATTGTAAGGCTCATTAATTTGTGGACGCTCTTCTTCAATGAGTTCTTTTGAAATTTCGACCACTTCAGGAATGTCTAACGTTTCAATGTTCATTTGCATTAAAGCTTCAATCGCATCTTTAGAATCGGTCTCATCAACTTTTGAAAGTAGAATACTCGTTCCTTTTCGTTTCGCACGTCCTGTTCGACCAATACGGTGCATATAATTTTCGGGATACTCAGGAGTGTCAAAATTGATCACATGCGATACATCGTCAATATCCAATCCACGTGCCATGACATCTGTAGCCACTAAAATTCTATTGAAACCCTCTCTAAATTGTTCAATACTTCGCAAACGGTAATTCTGGGTTTTGTTGGAGTGAATCACACAACAGTCGTCATTAAAGACTTCTTCAAGGGATTCAAACAGACGGTCCGCCATACGTTTGTTGGAAACAAAAATGAGGACGCGGTAAAACACATCGCGTTCTTCCATTAAGAACCGAATCAAATTTACCTTTGTATAATAATTGGGAACATCGTAACGAAACTGCATGATATTCTCTAGAGGTGTCCCAGAAAGTGCGACTGAAATACGCTCCGGATTGATGAAAAAATCGGTAATCAAAGCATCCACATCTGTGGTCATCGTTGCCGAAAACATAATATTCTGACGGCGTTCTGGTAGCAAGTCAAAAATGTTAATCAATTGGTGTCTAAACCCTAAATCGAGCATGACATCCACTTCATCAATCACCAGTTTTTGTATGCTTTTAAGTTGTAGTACCCGACTCAATGCCAAGTCATACAAGCGTCCAGGAGTGGCCACAAGAATGTCAATTCCGGCTGCTATTTGTTGTTTTTGAGTGTTGATATTGGTGCCGCCATAAACGCCCAAAACACGGTTATTCGTATAAACGTTTAGATCCGTTAAGGAGTCTACCACCTGGACTACAAGTTCACGTGTAGGTACTAAAATCAAAACACGTGGGTTCTCTTGAGTCGAATAGGTGAGGTTTCTCACCAAAGGCAAGGAGTAAGCCAATGTTTTTCCCGTTCCCGTTTGAGCAATTCCAACCACATCTTTTCCTGCACAGATGACACTGAAAGCCGCCTCCTGAATGGGAGTGGGTTCAATAAATCCTAAATCCTGAAGCGCATTGCTTAAGGAAGTGGTTAATTTAAAGTCTTCGAAAGATAACATTGGAACTAATTTTGTGGCAAAGGTAAGGTATTCTTGTAAAGTGACGATTTATTATTTAGAACTGATTAACTTTGTATTGAAAATAAACAATCATTGCGAGACCATAAAGAAATTACACTCCGTTCGGTAGAAGGATTTAAAACTCAGTTATTAGCTTGGGCTCAACAATTTGAAGACATTGTTTGGCTAGATTCTAACCAGTCCTTACAACCCCATAGCAGCTATGATTGTATCTTAGCGGTAGATGCTTTTACAGGCATTCAGACCGATTCTGACAATGGTTTTAAAAAATTAAAAGAATACCAATCCATCACCAACGATTGGATTTTCGGATATCTTTCATATGATTTAAAAAATGATACCGAACCTCTAAAGTCTCAAAATTTTGATGGGCTCGATTTCCCAGACCTTTGTTTTTTTCAACCTAAAAAATTATTTTTATTTAAAGACAATACATTAACAATTAAGTATTTAAATTATGTTTCTGGTGAGGTGGATACCGATTTAGAATCGATTGAAACGTTTTCATTACAAAACGATCCATCCCATACAAATGACATTCAAATTGAATCTCGTATTTCAAAAAAATACTATATTAATAAGGTAAGTACACTATTGTCTCACATCCACAGAGGCGATGTTTATGAAGCTAATTTTTGTCAAGAATTTTATGCGCATGCAGATTTGAATCCTTTAGAAACGTATTTTAAATTGAATAAAATTGCAGAAGCACCCTTTGCAACCTTTCTTAAAAATGGAGATAAATTTTTATTATCATCTTCCCCAGAACGGTATCTAAAAAAGGTGGGGCTAGACATTACCTCTCAGCCCATCAAAGGGACTACCAAGCGGTCTGAGCATGCAGAAGAAGATGCGAACTTAAAAACAACTTTAGAAAGCGACCCAAAAGAACGCAGTGAAAACATTATGATTGTTGATTTAGTACGGAATGACCTGTCTAAAATCGCTCAAAAAGGAACGGTCAACGTTTCGGAACTCTGTCAAATACATAGTTTTAAACAAGTTCACCACATGATTTCAACGGTTCAAGCAAAGGCATTGCCAACCATTTCTGCGGTGGATATTATTGCAGCCACATTCCCAATGGGTAGCATGACTGGGGCTCCAAAAATTTCAGCAATGAAAATTATAGAGGCGCTTGAAGACACCAAGAGGGGGCTTTATTCTGGTGCGGTTGGATACTTTACTCCTGAAGGAGATTTTGATTTTAATGTGGTGATTCGAAGTATCTTGTACAACGCTTCCAAGTCGTATATTTCATTTTCTGTTGGGAGTGCCATCACCTCAAAAAGTACTCCAGAAAAGGAGTATGACGAATGTCTTGTGAAAGCCAAAGCAATGCGTAGTGTTTTGGAGAATTAATTTGTAGTTTTGTCACATGTTAAAAGTCTTTCAACATCTTTTACAAAACCGATTTTCTTTTTTAAAAGAAGCTCCTTTGTTGCTCGCAGTTTCAGGGGGATTGGACAGTATGGTATTGACTGATTTATGTGTGAATTCAGGTTTAAATATTGCGTTGGCACATTGTAACTTTAAGTTAAGAGCTGATGAAAGTGATGCCGATGAACGCTTTATTAAAGACTTTTCAAAAACTCATAATTTAGAAGTTTTCACTACTCATTTTGATACTGAAGCGTTTGCACAGACTAGTAAGCAATCCATCCAAATGGCAGCACGTCAATTGCGCTATGAATGGTTTGATTCTCTGCAAAAGCAACATGAGTTTGAATATGTTTTAACCGCTCACCATGCCGATGATAATTTAGAAACCGTTCTCATCAACTTATCTCGTGGTACGGGATTGGAAGGACTGATGGGGATTCCTGAAATTAACGGGTCTGTAGTACGTCCATTGTTAGAATTATCGAGAGATCAGATTCATGATTTTGCAGTTCAAGAAAAGATTTCTTGGCGTGAGGATAGCTCAAATAAAAGCACAAAATATCTGCGTAATAATTTACGCCATACCATCATTCCACTTTTGAAAGACTTGAACCCTTCCTTTATTGAAAGTTTTCAAACCACTCAAAATCATTTGAAGGATACACAATCCATTTTGGAAGATTATATGTTAGAAATAGAGGACAAGGTGATTGAATCCATTGATGAAAATCAAATTGTCTATAATATAGACCAACTCCAATCCTTAAACAATCCTAAAGCGTATTTATACCAGTTGTTAAAAACGTATAATTTTACCGATTGGTCACAAATCACAGCACTTTTAGAGGCGCAGTCTGGAAAACAGATTACGTCTTCTACCCATCGTTTACTAAAAAACAGATCACAATTAATTTTAAGTAAACTGAACTCATTTTCGGAAGTGTCAATTTTAATTGAGGCCACAGAAACAAATATTTCTATTCCAGACCAACCGTTTGATTTAAAGTTAGAAATCACCACTTCTATCGGGTCATCTTCTAAAGACGTTTTGTATTTGGATTTTGAATTCTTAGAATTCCCTTTACGATTGAGTCACTGGAAGTCGGGAGATTATTTTTATCCCTCTGGCATGAGCGGAAAAAAGAAATTAAGTAAGTATTTTAAAGATGAAAAATTCTCTTTAATAGATAAAGAAAACGCCCTGGTTATGTACAGTGGCGATGCAGTTGTTTGGATTGTTGGCAGGCGTGCAGACCAACGTTTTTTAGCAACCGAAAAGAGCCCTAAAATTTTAAAACTATCAATCGAACGCAATGCCTATAGTTAAAAGTAATTTCAAAGCGCATTTCGGGTTTCGAAGTGGATTTATAGCTACCGTCTATTCGGGGCTGATACGGCGTTTGAAAATCAAGCAATTTAGAGAACGCATCACTTTAAGGGATGATGACTTTATTGATTTGGATTGGAGTTACAGTCCAACACCCTCAAAATCGGTGATTATCCTATTTCATGGTTTGGAAGGACATGGACAACGCCCCTATATCACAGGAGCCGCATTGCACTTTAATGAACAAAATATCGATGCGATTTGTGTTAATTTCCGCTGTTGTAGTGGCGAATTAAATAAGTATTATACAAGCTACCATTCAGGTAAAACAGACGATATAGAGGATCTTATTCAACATGTAATCTCACTGGATAAATACGACTCTATTTTCCTAAAAGGCATCAGTCTTGGGGGGAATATTTTGTTGAAATATTTAGGTGATGGAACGGTTGTTCCGCCGCAAGTCAAAGCAGCAATGGCAGTGTCTGTGCCTTGCGATTTATCAGGGTCGGCGAAAGCCTTACACGCCTTAAAAAACTTACCATACCATATCAATTTCAAATGGGGATTGATCCAACGTTTGAAGTTAAAACAAAAGCAATTTCCGGAAGCGATTACTAAAGCCAAAATTAGAAGCATCAAAACACTCAACGATTTTGATGAAGTCTATACCTCTCGAGCACATGGATTTGAAAACGCACAAGACTATTATAAAAAATGCAGCAGTTTGCAGTTTTTGAATGCCATCAAAACACCTGTCTTGATTTTAAATGCGCTAAACGATTCGTTTTTATCGGAAGCCTGTTTCCCATTTGAGGAAGCTGAAAAGAATCCAAATGTGTATTTAGAAACGCCCAATCGTGGTGGACACGTTGGGTTTATCAGTCGGAATGGGTATTATTATAATGAAACGCGTGCGTTAGAATTCTTTTTAGAAACTAAGTAAGGTCTTGTAAATTTTATCCATTGGAAAGCCCATTACATTAAAATAGGAACCTTCAATTTTAGTAACCCCAATCTGTCCAATCCAATCTTGAATGCCGTAAGCCCCCGCTTTATCAAGCACTTTAAAATTATCGATATAATACCATATTTCGGCGTCGCTCAGTTCTTTAAACGTCACTTTGGTAATCGAATTGATGGTTTTTTGTGATACTGTAGATTTAAAACATACCGACGTAATCACCTCATGTGTACGACCACTTAAGATTTTTAGCATTTCAAAAGCATCGTTGTTGTCTTTTGGTTTTCCGAGGGCTTGATTGTCAAACCACACAATGGTATCACTTGTAATAAGAATGTCATTCGGGTTCAATTCCTCTAAAAACGGCATTGATTTAAGTTGCGCCAAATAATCAGATATTTCAAAATGTCGAAGCCTGTGAGGGTATTCTTCTTTTACTGATTTGATTCGGATTTCAAAATCCAGTCCGAGTCCTTTGATCAATTCCTGTCTTCTAGGGGATGAAGAGGCTAAGATGATGTGTTTAGATTTTAAAAGGTCTGCGAGCATAGTTTATAGATTAATCATATCGAGCATCAAATGCTTTCATCCATTGGCCTTGTACTTTCAGAACTTGTTCAATAATATCACGAGCTGATCCATCGCCCCCATTTTTATGTGAGATGTATTTTGATACTGCTTTCACTTCTGGAACTGCATCTTGCGGACAGGTAGGAAGTCCAACGAGTTTCATCGGTGGAATGTCTGGAATATCATCACCCATATAGACTGCGTTTTCGGCTTTCAATTGATGCTTGTCAAACAATTCCTTGAGATGCACAACCTTATCATGCGCTCCTAAACTAATTTCTTGAACACCCAAGCCTTCCAGGCGTTTGCGA
>Ga0209198_1002879_pt1 | contig 11570 bp, 8 predicted proteins | sample COGITO_mtgs_1105_2_FD_184804 | JGI IMG/M metagenome (GOLD analysis project Ga0209198, IMG submission 184804) | Pelagic marine microbial communities from North Sea - COGITO_mtgs_110519 (SPAdes) (version 2) | ecosystem: Environmental > Aquatic > Marine > Epipelagic ...
CAAATGATGCAACAGCGACAACCTTCTGACCAAATCTTTCATCATCTATGCCTACTACCAAGCAATCATATATATTCGAATCGAGCTTTATTGCTTCTTCAACCTCTTCTGGGTAAATCTTTTCACCTGCAGAGTTTATACAATTACTACCTCTTCCAAGAAGTGTGATACTGCCATCAGATTCGACCATGGCATAGTCTCCAGGAAAGCTGTACCTGATTCCATCAAAATCTTTGAATGTTGATGCAGATTTTTCTGGATCTTTGTAATAACCTATAGGAACTAATCCACTTGTACCAATTTTTCCTCTTATACCTGATCCAGGTTCAACAAGCTTATTTTCATCGCTTAAAACTATAACGTTGCTATTCATTTTAAATTTTGCTGTTTGCGCAGGCTTATCTCTTGAAGACATTGATGAGCCCATGCCACCCTCACTTGAGCCCATTGAATCAAATAAATTCATATCATGATGTTTAAGAAGACCTTCTTTTACCTTTGCACTCCAAATAACACCACTTGAGATTAGTGTTTGTAAGCTTGAAATGTCATAGGGTTTATTATGTTCTTTTGCTTTATCAAGTTCAGCAAGAATTGGTTTTGCAAATGCATCACCAACAATAACCATTGTTTTTGCTTTTGAGGTTTTTACTTGATTAAGGAGCAATTCTGGATCAAGTCCAAGACTAGGGACGGTAATGATTGTGCCTCCAAGAACATGAGTGAGAAAACCACCTAAAAACATTCCTGTTCCATGCATTAAAGGGCAGGCTATAAGGCAGCTATTCAATAAATTATTTTTATCCATTTTTTTTAGTATTGGTTCAAGTTTTAATAGATTGTCTCTATTTCTAACATCAGGAACTTCGTACCCTTGTTGTTTTAATGTGCCAAACATAGAAGTTGCAAAACCCCCATGAGTATACATAACACCTTTAGGCATTCCTGTAGTTCCGCCTGTATAAATCATATAAGTATTATCTTCACTTCTTATGATTCTTTCCATCTGCTGGTGTTGATTAAGTATGTCGTTATATTTAAAAGCAAATGAGAGATCTTTAATAGAATCATTACCAACCTGAATCCAGGTTTTAATATTTGGAAGCTCTTTTGCAATTTCCTCAACTTGATCTGCGTAACATGCTTGAAAAAAGACCGCTTCAGCATCTGAGTTATCAAGAAGATATATCAACTCTCCAGATTTATATCTATAGTTAACATTTATTGGCACTCCCATAACCTTAAATGTTGCAAACTGTGCTTCGAGATATTCATTACTATTATGAAGATATAGACCAACTTTTGAGTCTTCTTTAATACCTTGTGAGTTCAAAAAAGATGCTAACTTTGCTGAATCTTGCTCGTATTCTTTCCATGTTTTCTTATTTTTACCACAAACTAGTGCTATACGATTAGGAATAATGTCTGAGACATGTTCCCAAATATTTGCAAAATGAAGATCGTGAGAATTGAGCATAATTAAATTTATTTTTTGTTGAATTGAGTGGCTATAATAACTTTTCTAATAGTAAAATAAATAACTTTAAAAAAATATACAATAAAATAAATATGAAAGATATCTATAGTGAAGTTCTTGCAGCACACACCGCTCCTGGTCAGCTTTTTGAAACAAAAGATGTAATAAATGATAAGGGAGTAACTTATAAAGAGTATGTTCATTTTCCTGATAGCCTAAGAGGTTTTTTAGATTTTGGACTTCTTCATGGAGATAAAGACTGGCTTGTATATGAAGGCGAAAGATTTACATATAAAGAAGTTTTTGAAAAAAGTGCTCAGCTTGGTAATGCATTAATTGATGCAGGAATTGAAAAAGGAGATAGGGTTGCAATTTGTATGCAAAATAATCCTGAATATGTTTTTGCTTATCTAGGTATTCTAGGTATTGGCGCTGTTTGTGTTCCATTAAATTCCTGGTGGGTGCCCTCTGAAGTTATATATGGACTTGAACATTCTGATGCTAAATTATTAATCGCCGATGAAAGACGATTAAAAGGCCTTGAATCTTTACCAAAAGTTAAAAAAATCTCTACAACATATGCACCAGATGACTCCTTTATATTATTTAATGACTTCATAAATGGCCATGATTCTAGTTTCCCAGAAATAAATATTGAAAGAAATGATAACGCAACTATTTATTACACCTCTGGCTCCACAGGTAGACCAAAAGGGGTGCTTTCATCACAGAAAGGCGTAATAGCAACTATGTTTAGCTGGGGCTGCTATTCTGCTGTCACTGGAGAGGTTGCAAAAATGAATGATCCAGATGCCACTCCTGTTGTGGGTCCTGATCTTGCTATTCTTCATTGTGTGCCTCTTTTTCATGTTACTGGAAGCCACGCTGGGCTATTAATGTCTATATTGGCTGGTAGAAAAATAGTAATGATGAGGAAATGGGATGCTGGCCATGCACTTAAGTTAATAGAAGATGAAAAAATATCAGATATAACAGGTGTTCCAACTCAAACCTGGGAATTACTCAACCATCCAGATAGGCTAAATTATGATTTATCAAGCTTAAAAACTCTTGGCGGCGGAGGTGGTCCAAGGCCAGCAGAGCATGTTAAATTGCTTGACGAGGAATTCGAAGGCAGGCCAGGTATTGGCTATGGCTTATCTGAAACTAATGCGTGTGGGACTCTAGGAAATGGAGATGAATATATTAATAACCCATCATCAGCTGGCAGGGTGGTTCCTCCTGTCACAGAGGTAAGAATTATTGATAACGAATGGAATGATGTTGAGGAAGGTGGCTTGGGTGAAATAGCTATTAAATCTATGGCAAATATGGTTTGTTATTGGAAGAATCCAGAGGCTACTGAGGAATGTGTAAATGATGATGGCTGGTTCAAGACAGGCGACTTGGGTAAATTTGACGGACCATTTTTATATATTATAGACAGAGTTAAAGATATGGTTATAAGAGGGGGTGAAAACATTGCATGCCCTGAAGTTGAAGGAGCAATATACGAACATTCAGATATTCTTGAGGCATGTGTATTTGGTATACCTGATGAAAGACTGGGTGAGATTCTATGTGCTTCAATTGTATTAAGAGATAATAGAGTAATGACATCAGAAGATCTAAAGTTATTTTTAGCAGATAAATTAGCTGCCTTTAAAATACCACTACAAATATATTTTTCTGATTCTATATTACCGCGACTGGCTTCTGGAAAATTTGATAAGCCATTGCTTAGAAAAGAATTTTCAAGCAAATTTAAAAAAACACTTTAAATATTCTGCAAAAAGAGTATAAATATTGCTGTGATTATTAAATATTACTATGTCTAAAAAAATTCTAATTATTGAAGATGAGCCTGATATTCGAAAGACAATTGAATACAATCTTGCAAGAGAGGGTTTCGAAATCCATACCGCAGCATCAATTGGAGATGGTAGATCAATTCTTAATCATTCATTTGCGTTACTAGTTTTAGATCTTATGCTTCCAGATGGCTCTGGTTTAGATTTATGTAGAGAAATCAAATCTAATAAAACCTTATCAAATATTCCTATTGTTATATTGACGGCAAAAGATGACGAGGTTGATAAAGTGGTTGGTTTTGAGCTGGGTGCAGATGATTATGTAACTAAACCTTTTAGTGTTCGAGAGTTAATTCTAAGAATTAAGGCTATCTTAAAAAGAGGTAATAAAGAAACTCATGAAACAGTAGAAATAGAACGTCAATTTGGAGATCTTGTTATTGATGTAGACTCTCATGAGGTTTTTGTTAATAAAGAGCAAGTAGTATTGACTGCCTTGGAGTTTAGATTATTAAAACAACTTATTGACAGAAGGGGAAGAGTTCAATCAAGAGACCAGCTTCTTTCAGATGTATGGGGTTATAGCTCAGATGTAACAACAAGAACTGTTGATACGCACATAAAAAGACTCCGAGAAAAACTCGGATCAATGGGAAAATATGTGCAAACGATCAGAGGAGTTGGTTATAAATTCTCTAGAACGCCTGAGTAAAATATATGGGAATTAGATCCCGGATATTTTTAATCGTTTTCCTGTTATTAACAGTAAGCATTTCAATTACATATGTGGTTGCTGAAAGAGATCTAACTAGAACTTTTAAACTTCAAATAGTTGATGAACTAGAAAAACAAGCAAACCTTCTTGTTGCCTCAGTTGATAATCTCAATAAATTTTCTAATATAAATGATGCAGATAATGCAGCTAATGAATTGGGCAAAGCTTCAAACTCAAGAGTAACATTTATAACTAATAACGGTGACGTAATTGGTGACTCGCAGCTAGAAATAGAGCAAATATCATCTCTTGATAATCATGCTTCAAGAGAGGAGTTTGTTGATGCCTTAAAAAATGGTTCTGGATGGTCATCAAGGTACAGCAATACCCTTAATCAAGATCTTCTATATTTTGCAATTAAAGATAACCAAGAAATCAACCCTAATATAATCAGAGTTGCAGTACCTTTAAATTATTTAGACAAAATAACAGATACACTAGGTCTATCTGTTATTTTGCTATTTGCTGTTGTATTTATTGTTTCAATTATTGCAAGTGGCGTTGCTGCCAATTTTCTATATTCAAATATTCAGGATTTAGCTGAAGCGGCTAATAGTATCTCTAAAGGTGTTCTTAAAAATGATAATTTAAAAGCATTACCAACTCAAAGAGTTGATGAATTTGGCACTGTTGCCCGATCAATATCTCAAATATCTGAAGATCTAAAAAATCAAATAAAAATGATTGCTAAACAAAGAGATCAATTTGGTTTAGTTTTAGATGATCTTGGAGAGGGTATTATTGTAACTAATAAAAAAGGTGACGTTGTTTTTACTAATGAGCAAGCATCAATTATTTTACATATAGACGATTTATCAAATACAAATATAAAAAAATTAAATATTCCAGCTCTTAATTATCTTTTTAAAAGGGTAAAGAATAAAAAAAGTGCAGATATTGAATTTGAAATTGAAATAGATAACAAAAATACACAATGGGTTCTTGGTTCAATGAATCAATCAAAGACTACTGGAGAATTTATTTTAGTTGTCCATGATATAACTCAACTTCGTCAGCTTAACTCAATGAGAAGAGATTTTATATCGAACCTATCTCATGAATTAAGAACCCCTGTGAGCGTTATTAGGGCTAATTCCGAAACTCTACTTGATGGCGCATTAGACAATAAAAAAGATGCAAAGGTATTTGCTAAAGCCATTTTACATAACTCTGAAAGATTGTCGTTAATGGTTTCCGATTTAATAGATTTATCAAGAATTGAATATGGTGACTTGAAACTTAATATTGTTCCGATCGATCTTGATAGTTTTATCGAACCATTTATTTTATCTATGAAAAGCCTCACTAAAAAGAAGGGTATTAATCTTACGTATAAACCAGCACATAAAGCAAAAATTAAAGCTGATGTTCAGGCACTTGAAAGAATTTTAACTAATTTAATTGATAACGCCTTCAAGTATTCTCCTGAAGAGTCTTTCATTGAGATCTCTACTAAGCAAGATGACAATAATGTAAGGATTATGATTTCAGATAATGGTATTGGAATATCAGATGCTGATAAAGGACATATCTTTGATAGATTTTATAGGGCTGCGTCTGCAAGAGCCTCACATAATAAAGGAAGTGGCCTAGGCCTAGCTATTGTAAAAAACCTGGTTAATAGTCTTAACGGAGAGGTTGGGGTTTCGACAGGGTCACCCGAAGGCTCTACTTTTTGGTTTACACTTCCAGCAGGAAAGTAGTAACTTTACTTTTTCCATAAATTATATTATTCTGTCACAAAAATGTCACATAAGTGTTTCACAAATGAAATACTTACAATGGAGCAGTCTAATGGTAAAAACAATATGGAAAAAATTTCATACTTTTATGAAAGCAGGAAGACTTAATAAGATTGTAAAGATATCTGGTCTTAGATAAGTATTTTTACTTATTTCATCTAAGTTACTATTCTTACAAAATACTATCTTACTAACTAAACATATAGTATTAGTTATAAATTATCACGTAAATATTTATTTAGGTTTCTAAAATAAGCTACACTTAAAACATATTTAGTATGTTTAATTTCAAGCTCACAAAAAAAATTCTAATTTTAGTAACCGCTATTCCATCGTTACTATTATTTATATTTTTTGTTACCCAATTCAAGACCAACCCAAAGATTAAAAATTTTGAAATAGTTAGTGCTGTTGATGTTAGCCCTTCACGAAATTCTGAAATTGACGTGGCTAATAATGTTGCAAGTGCACAATCAAATATATCTTTTCAATATAAACTAATTGGTTACCGTTCTGGCGGGTTAGATGCTTCTGTTATTGTAAAAAAATCTAATAAGGAATTTGTTGTATCTATTGGTCAGAAACTAGAGGGTGTCTTTGAGTTAATAGAAGTTAATCAAAATGAAGTAATTTTTAAAGATGGTAACAAGTTATATAAAATTGAAAATTTAGTGGGTAAATAAAATGAATTTAAATTTAAAGCAAATACTAATATTTTGTATTTTTGTCTCCTCATCGCAGCTTTTTGCAGATGATTCTTTCATATTAAATTATGAGGATGTAGATATCAAAAAAGTAACTCAAGATATAGCGCAGTTTTCAAAAAAAACTATAATTCTAGATCCTAGAGTGAAGGGTAAGATTACTATTTATTCCAATGCAGAGCTAGATAGAGATCAAGTTTGGAATGTGTATCTTAGAACACTCCAGGTAAATGGTTTTAGCATTATTTCAGACAATGGTTTTGTTAGAATTATTCCTGAAAATGAAGCTACAAGAGACTTAAGTATTCCAACAAACACCTCAGGTGACTTTGAAACATTTGTGATGCCACTCATTAATAGGTCTGCTGATGAGATTCTTCCTATGATAAAACCTATTACAGGCAGGCAGGCTCACCTATCTAGCATCCCATCAATTAATTCTATTCTCTTGGTAGACAGAGGTAGTAACGTAGAGAGGGTTAAAAGACTTATTTTAGATCTTGATAAAAATAATACCGCAAAAATATCAATAACCAAGCTAGATAATTTATCACCAATAGAGGCTGTAAGAATTTTAGATAAGTTAAAAGCACAAAATAACCCAACAATAAGTAAGTTTATTGCAATACCTTTTAGCCCTACTAATTCAGTCATAATATCTGCAAATGATTTTGTTACAAATAATATCAACTTTACCTTGAAGTCACTTGATGCTGATGTGACTTCTGATGATTCAGTGGATGTTATTTATTTAAAATATGCAAAGGCTACAGATATTTCTGCAATCCTTAGTTCTGTATCAGGTAGTTTTATTGCCGACGCGGATGGCAAAAAAACTGTTATTACACATCACGAAAAAACCAATTCTTTAATAATTTCATCAGATGAAGCTAATCTTGGTACGATAAAAAATATTATTTCGAAATTAGATATTAGAAGAGCCCAGGTTCTTGTTGAAGCTATCATAGTAGAGCTGTCTGAGACAGCTGCAAGAAATCTAGGTGTTGAAACTTTTTATAATGGAACTGACAGTGATAGTATTCCTATAGGAATCACAAGGTTTGGGGGAGCTGGACCTGATCTCCTATCAATTGTCGGAGCAGCTAGCAATGATCAGGATGTAAATTTGAATACCTCGGCTTTATCTTCTCTTCTAAATACACAAGGACTAGTCACTGGGTTTGGCGATCTCTCTGATGGCGGTGATAAATTCATAGGAATAATCAATGCTATTGCTCAAGATACTAATTCAAATATCTTATCAACTCCATCAATTTTGGCAATGGACAATGAAACTGCAAATCTAGTTATTGGTCAGGAAATACCAATTACAACAGGTGAAAGCCTGGGTACCAGTAATGCTAATCCATTTAGAACCACATCAAGACAAGAGGTTGGTATTAAACTAGAAGTTACTCCACAAATAAATGAAGGGAGCTCAGTAATACTTAATATTAAGCAAGAAGTATCAGGAGTTGCTGGTGTCATTACAAGCGGCATAGATTTAATCACGAATAAGAGAGTTATAGAGACAACTGTGCTTGTTGATAATGGTCAGATTATTGTTCTTGGTGGTTTAATTGACGAAGATACACAAGAAACAGTTTCAAAGGTACCAATTTTAGGTTCAATACCATTACTTGGTAAGTTATTTCAGTCCTCTTCATCTACTGTAGTTCAAAAAAACTTAATGGTTTTTTTAAGACCCACTATTATTCTTGATTCTGATATATCAAACCAATTATCTAATGATAAATATAATTATATTAAAGCTAGGCAAGTACTTACTGGAGAACCATCACAACTTATTGACCTTACGCAGCCTAAAAACTAATCATTAATAATGAAAAATTATAAGGATCAAGAACATCTCACCAACATACTCCCATATGATTTTGTAAAAGAAAATGATGTTTTAGCATTCAATGAAGGGGATTCATTTTCAGTAATATCGCCAAACAGTTTAAGTGACGACATTTATCATGAAATACAAAGATTTCTTAAATCTAATTTTTTATTTTCACTATGCAAGTCTGATTATTTTAATGATTTACTAACAAGTAGCTTTTCAATCAATAATGATTCAACTTCATTATCTGAAGAACTTACAGATGAATTTGATTTACAAAGTTTTGCTGGAAGTATTTCTGCTACAGAAGATTTATTAAGTGGAAGCAACGACACTCCAATAATAAAGTTAATAAATGGAATAATTAGCCAGGCGGTAAAAAATAGAGCATCTGATATTCATTTTGAACCATATGAAGAAAGTCTTATTGTAAGATTTAGAGTTGATGGAATTTTAAAAGAAATCTTGAAGCAAGATAGTAAAATTAGTTCTGTTCTAATATCAAGAATAAAGATAATTTCAGGCCTTGATATCTCTGAAAGAAGGCTACCTCAAGATGGAAGGGTGTCTTTATCGCTTGGAGATAAAAATATTGATGTTAGAGTTTCTACATTGCCATCATCTTATGGTGAAAGAATAGTTTTGCGACTTTTAGATAAGCAAGCTTCACAAATTAATATAGATGATCTTGGGTTACCTTCAGTAATTCTAAAAAACTATAAATCGTCTTTAAAAAATTCTGAAGGCATAATTTTATTTACAGGACCTACAGGTTCAGGTAAAACAACTACATTATATTCAGGTCTAAGGTATCTCAGCGACTCTTCTCAAAACATTCTTACTGTCGAAGATCCTATTGAATATACCCTAACTGGGATTGGTCAGACACAGGTAAACACAAAAACAGGATATACCTTTGCAAAAGGTTTAAGAGCTATACTTCGCCAAGACCCTGATGTTGTCATGGTTGGTGAGATGAGAGATGTTGAAACAGCTCAGATTGGTATTCAGGCAAGTCTTACAGGCCATCTTGTATTATCTACGGTTCATACTAACAGTGCTGTGGCTGCTATAACTAGATTAAGAGATATGGGTATCGAGTCGTTTCTTCTAGCATCTAGTTTAAGAACTATAATTTCACAAAGACTGGTCAGAAGGCTTTGTTTAAAATGTAAAAAAGAAGAATCCCCTTCAAAAAAATCTATTGCGCTATTTAATTTAGATTCTGATAAAAAAGTATTTATATCTTCTGGATGCGATGCTTGTTCAAACACTGGTTATCAAGGAAGGATTGCAATTGCTGAATGCATTCAAGTTGATAAATCTTTAAAAGAAATGATACATAATAATGCTTCAGAAAATTTAATATCAGACCATGTTTTTAAAAACAATCAATCAATTGACGAGGCATCTTCAGATTTAATTTCAAAAGGTATTACATCCTGTGAGGAGCTCATAAGAATTAACAATCTTCAAGAAAATGCCAGCATATAGCTACTCTGCAATAGCCCCCAACGGGTCAAAAAAGAAAGGATTGCTAAGCGCTCAATCCGAAAGAGAGGCTAGAAAATTAATAAAAGAATTAAACCTTACACCCATTAACGTATCCGAAACTAATGGAAACCTTTCAAGAATATCTAAAGTAAAAACAAAAGATATTGTAATAATGACTAGGCAAATGGCCACTTTGCTAGAAGCTAATACATCAATCATAGATGCATTAAAGATAACCTCAGATCAGTGTGTTAACAAGAATCTTATTCATATTTTGTTAAACCTTAGAGAAGATGTTATTCAAGGAAAAAGGCTAGGGGTATCTATGAATAAGTACCCAGGAGTCTTTACTAATACCTATACTTCACTGGTTACAGCAGGCGATTCTTCTGGTAATTTAGATGTTATTTTTGATAGGCTAGCTGATTATTTAGAGGAAAGCGCATCTATCAGACAAAAAGTTATTTCAGCTTTAACTTACCCAATTATATTAATAGGTTTTTCAATTATAGTAATAATATCTTTACTAGCATTTGTTTTACCCCAAGTTGTTGGACAATTTGTTAAAGCTGGAGCTGAACTCCCTTTTATCACAAAAGCTTTGCTAGCAATTTCTAATAATATAGGACTGATAATTATTTTATTTTTCTTTGTGGCAATCGGCATTACTTATTCTTATAAATATTTTGTTAAGAGAGGTAATAACCATGTCAATTTTCATAAAAAAATACTCGGAATACCTATGGTAGGAAGTTTTTTCCTAAACTCAGAGGTTGAAAGATTTTCAAGTACCATGAGCTTACTTCTTGAGTCTGGAACTAACTTGGATATAGCCCTCGACGAATCATCTAAAATATTTTCTAATAAATTTTTATCAAAGAGTATTTCAGATACTAGGCAAGACGTCATTGAGGGGAAGGACTTTATATTTTCATTAAAGAGAACAAATATTTTCCCAGATATTTTTATACAACTCGTATCTAGTGGATATAAATCAGGTAACTTGGCAAAGATGTTTTCAAAAGTTTCAGAATTTATGAAAAATGAAATAGAGTCAAAGAGATCAGTCTTTTTATCATTATTAGAACCATTAGTAATTATATTCATGGGTGGATTTATTATGCTCATAGTTCTAGCTATACTAATACCTATAATGCAAATGAATACTCTAGCTTTAGGATAAATTATGAACAAATATAATAAAGGTTTTACAATGATAGAACTTATGGCTGTTCTAGTTATTTTAGGTATTCTAGCCACTATAGTTGTTGTAAATACTGCTCCGGTATTTCAAAGAGCAAACCTAGAAAAAATTAAAGCTGACATGTCCCAAACAGGAAAAGCCTTGGAGTTATATAAGTTTAATGAACTCTCTTATCCTACAACTTCTCAGGGCTTAGTTGCTCTTGTAAGCCCACATTCAGAATTAAAAAATCCTTTTTTATATCCTGAGGACGGATATATTTCATCTGAACCTCTTGATCCATGGGGCAGGGAGTACATTTATGAAAATCCACCAAGAAAAGCAAAAAAATACGATCTATATACTTTAGGCGCGGATGGAATGCCCGGGGGAACTGGTGAGGATTCTGATATTGGAAACTGGATGCAGTAAAAAAACAAAAGGCTTCACATTAATTGAGGTTCTTGTTGTGCTAGTTATTATAGGAATAACTTCATCATTATTATTTCTTAACATAGGTCTAGCTAACACAGTG
>Ga0209198_1002892_pt1 | contig 11540 bp, 7 predicted proteins | sample COGITO_mtgs_1105_2_FD_184804 | JGI IMG/M metagenome (GOLD analysis project Ga0209198, IMG submission 184804) | Pelagic marine microbial communities from North Sea - COGITO_mtgs_110519 (SPAdes) (version 2) | ecosystem: Environmental > Aquatic > Marine > Epipelagic ...
ACTGTTTCCATTCTAATTTTAAAAAATGTGAAATCATAGTTTTAATTCGTTTGGTTTAAAAAATTAGTCTTCGTTTTAAGTATTTTGTTACAAACTTTTCGAAAGTTTATATTCTGGGTAGGTTTCTTCTAACAATTCTTCTGCTCTTTGTGGGATTAAATACCTTGTTACATAAAAGAGAATAATTATTAAAGTAGTAGAAAATGAAATAAGTAACAACCAATGCATTTCTAAACTACTAAAACTAACCTCTGTAATATTTATAAAAATTAAACTGTTTATAAATGTATAACCTGTAAAAAAATTTCTAGTATCGCCAATCATAGCTTCTAGTAAAAAAAATTTCTCTTTGCTTTTTTCTTTCTTTTGTTCCTTTTTTCTGTTTTTATACTGAAATATCAAATCATAAATAACCAATATAAAAAGAGATCCTAATGAAAATAATACTGAATATGGAATCTTTAAAAATAAATATATTATTGAAAAAATAGCCCCTGTTGTTAGCAGCTTTGGCATTGTGAACCATTCACTAAAAAAGCGCCACATTATTTTACGGTACCGCTTAGACATTTGTTTTTGTTTGGCTTCAATAACATCCATAAAACCAAAAATGCCAAATTTTTTAAAGGATTTGTCACGTGCTTCTTCAAAAGATAAGCTTGGTGTTTCTACCCAAGCACTTTCTATATCATTTGCTAAATGATCTACCAATTCTGTTTGTACATCATAATGATACACATAGTGTTTTCTTGTGAATTTATAAAGTTCTTGTATGTGGCTTTTGTTTAGTTTCATGATAGCAATTCTTTTCTCATTTCTTCAACTTTATGAATTGCCTTCTTGTACAAATGATAACCAGAATAAAAAGCTACGGAATGCAAAGGAAGTATAATAAACCAAACGCTCTTTTGTACCGTTTCGGTTTGATCTATAAAAAGACTCGGAAGAACATTTAAAATTAAAAAACTCATTATTAAGTAGGTAACACCATAATCTAAATTCACGGATCTACCATATTTTTTAAATGCTGATTTCACAAACTCTATGAGTACAAAAACCATGGGAGAGACAAATAAAGTAAAACTCAAATTTTTAAATGCGTTAAATGAAATCATTTCAGAAACAACATAAAATACGAAAAGTGAAATTACAAGCATCGAGACATTCTTAAATTTCTTAAAAAAATGTACAAATCCTTTATGATATTCTCTTCTATATTTTATATTGACGTTTTGCCAACTTTCTCTATTTATATGACTTAAGCTTCCTGACCAACCAATTCTTTTTAAAGTAACATCTAATTCAATTTTAAAGTCACTAGTTTTTGCATTTTTTTCTAAATCAGAAACCACATGATCTATCATTTCTATTCTAATGTCCCAGTATTTTATGCCTTCTTTCTTTAGACGATTATCTATATACTGTATTTGTTCTTTTGTTAGTTTCATTTCTTATACAACTAAATTAGGATATTGCTTTATTACCTCTTTTTTATTCTGATAATACACGTATTCTCCAGACCAATAAAACAATATTAATAATGTGAAAATACCTAAATAAATATAATTGTTTGTAAAATTAAAAAAACTACCAATGATTCTATGGCTTGCACTAAAATTAAAAATCATGACTAATAAATAAAATGAATTAAAAAAATTCAAAGTCATATTTAGAACTAAAAAAGTTTGTTTGTTTGAGTTTCTCATATTTACATTAAATAACAAACGGAAACCTAAAAAGAGTAAAATAAAACTAAGAATAGAGAAAAAGACTTCTTTATCTTCAACTAAATTCATAATTAAAATTAAAAAATAAAAGAAACCTCCAGAAACAATGATTTTTGGGAATCTAAAAAACGTAATTAAATGCTTTAATGATGCTTTATAAAATCTTTTTTGAACAGATTTTGTTTTCTCTTTTAGTAATTTTTTGAAACCATTTTCACTAAAGTTTTTATGAATATTTATAATTTCTTGCTTAAAATTTAAAGTAGGATTCTCCTCTAACTTTTGCTCTAAAATATTCGCAAAGTGATCTACAATTTCTGCTCTAATATCAATAAATTTAATGCCACAGCTAAAAATGTAATTGTCTATTTGTAAGAGTTGTTCTTTTGTTAATTCCATAGCGTATAAAATCTTACTCCAAAATAAATTTAGGGTTCACCAAATGTTGCATTGTTCTTAAGAACTCTTGCATTTCTTCTAACTTATTGGCGGTTTCTTTGGTTCCGATTTCTGTAAGTTTATAATACTTTCGTAATCGATTTCCAACTTTTGCAACCTCTACATCTAACAAGCCATCTGCTTCTAATTTGTGCAAGGCTGGGTATAATGCGCCTTCTGTTATTTGTAATTCGCCTTTAGTAAGTTCTTTTACTTTTTGCGTAATTTCATAACCGTACATTTTATCATTACTTTCTAATAGCTTTAAAATAATGGTTTGCAAAGAACCTTTGTATAATTTCTGATTTCCCATTTTTGACGTGTAATCGTTTATTTATTTGTCACACTTTACCGTAATGACAAATTCAATCTTGTCAAAGATACATAATTTTATGATGCATAGAAATCTTATGTATTAAAATTTAAAAAAACTATTTCTAATAAAAAAGTGTATTTGAATTTTTAAGAAAAGTAAGAAACCTCTTTTATTCCGATTCTTATTAGAAAAGGAAAAATTAATTTTTAGCTTTTAGGAACTTAGCGAATTAATGAGAAGTGTGATCTATAAACTCTAGGGGTGTTTTCTGTATCAATATATTCAATTGTAAACCAATAATCAGTCGACGGCATTTTACGACCATTATATAAACCGTCCCAACCATCGCCATTGCTATTAGGTTTGTGAATATTTATAATTCGCCCATACCTATCATAAATAGTTATTTGAGCTTCTGATTTCTCTTCTACACCTGTAATATTCCAAATATCGTTGAAACCATCATTATTAGGTGTAAAAAAAACAGGATGATTTATAAATCGAACAGAAGTTGCTTGTTGATTATTGCAAGCTATTTTCTCACGAACGAAAACTGCATAAAAACAATCTGTTATATTATTAAAAATAGGGCTGTCTTGCCATGATCCATTTTCTAATCTATATTCATAAGGAGCGTTACCACCTGAAGCAATTACCTCTATTGATTGATTATCATCAGAAGAAGAAATCGTATTTATTTTAGCTCTAATACTATTTACGGAATTTACAATATTATTAACAACAATTTCTAATGTCATTAAATCAGCACAGGTCTCTAACGTATCTGGAGTAAAAGTATAGGTGGTGGTTTCCGTATTGTTAATAGCAGGTGACCAGGTTCCTGTAACTCCATTATTCGATGTAGTGGGTAATGCTGCTAAAAAACCTCCATTACAAATAGGGTCTACTTGAGTGAAGGTGGGTATGACATCATTAATTATGCTCACATTACCAGTAGCTATTTCACTTGAAACACTGGAAGGAAAAACTACACTTATGGCATCTAAAAAATTACCATATGATCCTGCTGGTTGGATAGACTTAAAACGAATGGTATAGTTTATTCCTAAATCATTAGGGAAAACATACCCTAAACTGTAATACCCCCAAGCATCTGTGCCGTCTGAAAACGAACCTAAGTTTGTGTAAGGGCCACCAATGGGGCCAATTTCAACTTCCATTATGTCGTCTGCGCTAGAACTTCTTCCTCTATGAGCAAAAGAAATTAGTGCTGAAGAACCTGGAATTATTTCAAAATTTTGAAATAATGTAGATTGCACATTGGCATTTAACTCTATAAATTGATTTCCTGAATAGGCGTCAATTCCATCCATTCCATCACCCCAAAATTCAATTTGAGAATCACTGGCGGTAGTTTCCCAACAAGGAACAGAGTCTTCATTAATAATTTTAAAACTTCCGAGTATACCTAATTGATTTTCTTCAAAATCCGTATTACACAAGTAATTATCCTTACTGATAGATACGCTATAATCCCCCTCTATAGATGTAGAAAAACTCTGAACATTACCAGGATTATTTACACCTACTGGAACAATCCAAGTATAAGAATAGAATCCTGCAGATGATGGTGTTGCAACCATTGTTGCTATTTCACTAGAGCATATAATTTCACTATTTACTGTAACGGTAAATGGAATCGGATTTACCGTTATCGTCATGGTTTGATTGATTGCACAAGTCTGTGAAGCGTCTGGTGTAAAAGTATAGGTCGTGGTTAGCGTATTGTCGAGTGCTGGAGACCAGGTTCCTGTAACTCCATTATTTGATGTAGTAGGCAATGCCGCTAAGGTTTCCCCATTAAAAATAGCAGCTACTTGAGTGAAGGTTGGTGTAATTAATGGATTGACTGTGACCTCCATCGTTTGATTGACCGCACAAGTCTGTGACGCATCAGGTGTAAACGTATAGGTGGTGGTTAGCGTATTGTCGAGTGCTGGTGCCCAGGTTCCTGTAACTCCATTATTCGATGTAGTGGGTAATTCCCCTAAAAATCCCCCATTACAAATAGCAGCTACTTGAGTGAAAGTTGGGGTAATTAGTGAATTCACCATGATCTCCATCGTTTCATTGATCGCACAAGCTTGACCCGGTTGCGTGGTGTCTGGTGCAAAAGTATATATCGTAGTTGCAGTGTTGTCCAATGCAGGGGACCAGGTTCCTGTTACTCCGTTATTCGATGTAGTAGGTAATGCTAAAACATCTCCATTACAAATAGGGTCTACTTGAGTGAATATTGGTATGACATCATTAATTATGCTCACATTACCAGTAGCTATTTCACTTGAAACACTGGAAGGAAAAACTACACTTATGGTATCTAAAAAATTACCATATGATCCTGCTGGTTGGATAGACTTAAAACGAATGGTATAGTTTATTCCTAAATCATTAGGGAAAACATACCCTAAACTGTAATACCCCCAAGCATCTGTGCCGTCTGAAAACGAACCTAAGTTTGTGTAAGGGCCACCAATGGGGCCAATTTCAACTTCCATTATGTCGTCTGCGCTAGAACTTCTTCCTCTATGAGCAAAAGAAATTAGTGCTGAAGAACCTGGAATTATTTCAAAATTTTGAAATAATGTAGATTGCACATTGGCATTTAACTCTATAAATTGATTTCCTGAATAGGCGTCAATTCCATTCATTCCATCACCCCAAAATTCAATTTGAGAATCACTGGCGGTAGTTTCCCAACAAGGAACAGAGTCTTCATTAATAGTTCTATAACTTCCGAGTATACCTAATTGATTTTCTTCAAAATCCGTATTACACAAGTGATTATCCTTACTGATAGATACGCTATAATCCCCCTCTATAGATGTAGAAAAACTCTGAACATTACCAGGATTATCTGCACCTACTGGAACAATCCAAGTATAAGAATAGAATCCTGCAGGTGATGGTGTTGCAACCATTGTTGCTATTCCACTAGAACATATAATTTCACTATTAACAGTAACGGTAAACGGAATCGGATTTACCGTTATCGTCATGGTTTGATTGATTGCACAAGTCTGTGAAGCGTCTGGTGTAAAAGTATAGGTCGTGGTTAGCAAATTGTCGATTGCTGGAGACCAGGTTCCTGTAATATTATTATTCGATGTAGTCGGCAATGCCGCTAAGGTTTCCCCATTAAAAATAGCAGCTACTTGAGTGAAGGTTGGTGTAATTAATGGATTCACCGTGACCTCCATCGTTTGATTGACCGCACAAGTCTGTGACGCATCTGGTGTAAACGTATAGGTGGTGGTTAGCGTATTGTCGAGCGCTGGTGCCCAGGTTCCTGTAATATTGTTATTCGATGTAGTGGGTAATTCCCCTAAAAATCCCCCATTACAAATAGGGTCTACTTGAGTGAAGGTTGGGGTAATTGGATTCACTGTGATTGTGATCTCCATCGTTTGATCGACCGCACAAGTCTGTGACGCATCTGGTGTAAAAGTATAGGTCGTGGTTGCAGTATTGTCGATTGCTGGAGACCAGGTTCCTGTAATATTGTTATTCGATGTAGTGGATAATTCCCCTAAAACTCCCCCATTACAAATAGGGTCTACTTGAGTGAAGGTTGGTGTAATTTGATTCACTGTGATCGTCATCGTTTCATCGACCGCACAAGTCTGTGAAGCATCTGGTGTAAAAGTATAGGTCGTGGTTAGCGTATTGTCGAGTGCTGGTAACCAGGTTCCTGTAATATTATTATTCGATGTAGTGGGTAATTCCCCTAAAGCTTCTCCATTACAAATAGCAGCTACTTGAGTGAAGGTGGGGGTAATTGGATTCACTGTGATTTCCATCGTTTCATTAATCGCACAAGTCTGTGAAGTATTTTCCTTAAATATAAATTCCGCTCTAATACCATAGAAACTACCAGCATTTCTAATTACATCACTTCCATATGAACTATTAGAAATAGTAGTTGTTAAATTGCCCGGTATATAGTATTGTTGCCAACCCCCACTTCCTTCACTTACACTTTTAATAGTAATTGAACCATCATACAAATCAAGAAGTTGTAATGAAATTAAATTATTTGGATTGGTAGCAGGATTAGTAGCAGTAAATTCCCTCCCATCAATTGATATCCTATGTCTATCATTTGTAGAATCATATGGATACAACACCACCCACTCTACATTTCCACTCTCTGTGGTTGCCTTTAAAGTACCATCACTTACTTGTTCTGTACTTGGTGTAAACGTATAGGTGGTGGTTAGTGTATTGTCGAGTGCTGGTGACCAGGTTCCTGTAATATTGTTATTCGATGTAGTGGGTAATTCCCCTAAAACTCCCCCATTACAAATAGGGTCTACTTGAGTAAAGGTTGGTACAATTGGATTCACTGTAATCGTCATCGTTTGATTTACCGCACAGGTCTGTGACGCATCAGGTGTAAACGTATAGGTGGTGGTTAGCGTATTATCAATTGCTGGTGCCCAGGTTCCTGTAATATTGTTATTCGATGTAGTGAGTAATTCCCCTAAAGCTTCTCCATTACAAATAGCAGCTACTTGAGTAAAGGTTGGGGTAATTGTTGAATTTATTGTTATTGTAAAACTTTCTTCATCTATACAACCTGGTAATAAGTCTAAAATGGCAGGTGGTTCAATACCAGTAGTACTATTATCAACAATTGCAGATAAAAAAGGTATTATTGTAAAATCGGAGGAGCTTGCACTCTGATTGTGTGCTTGAATGGTTAAAATATTTTCACCTTCATTTAAAATTGAATTGAAATCTGTAATCATAAACCTTTCTGGACTTCCTCCGGAATATATTTGCGCCTCATGACTTCTTATAGTTCCTGAGTTATACGCTGGTGGTGCGCCATTAATATTAGCTCTTGCAACTTCATTTCCATTTATATAGGCAACAAAGGCGTCATCATAATCCATATCTAAAAATAAAGAAGAAATAGAAGCGAGGTTATTAATTGTAAATGTTTTTCTAAGATATATCGATTGTGGTACTGGTGTAATAATGGTAGCATCATCTCCATCACCAGAGCCAAAGCCTGATGAACCTAGAGACCAACTTGAATCATCAAAACTTAAATCACTCCAATTAGAATTGGGCTCGGAAGTTGGAATAAAGTATTTAAATTCATCACCTTGATTGATGAGTGTTCTCGCTGTGCTTGTTTCATCATATATGTAGAGTGTACTACTTGTATAAATTAAATCCCCTGCATTGTATGTTGTGCCTGTTTTATTTGGACCAGTATAATATGCAGGAGAAACTAAATTAGATCCTGTAATTACGGGTAATTGAAAACTGTCACAAGCAGCTATATTTGCAGGGGTATCAATTATTGGCGGATCAGGATCGGTAATTATAAAATTTTGTGTCTCAGTACAATTATTGTCTGTAATAGTTACGCTATAAGATCCAGCAGGTAAGTTAGAGATATCCTGAGTAGTTTCACCATTAGACCATAAATATTGACAACCCCCTAATCCTCCCGTAACATCAATATCTATAGATCCATCTGAACCATTACAGCTAGTAGCATTAATCACAGAACTATTACTAATAGCTAAAGAAGTAGGATTCCCAACTTTAATTAAACCTATATTCCTACTATTTTCGCAATTAGTATGGCTAACTCTGTGTTGATAAGCCCAATACGTCCATGTTGTTTTAGTTGTTATATAATAATATCCTGGCTCATTTGGTGCTATAAAAGTGGTGTTTGGACTTCCAGTCTTATAAGGATATATACTACCCACGGATTCTGTGTTTTGACGCGGTGACGCATCGTTGTCATAATAAGATGCTCCAGCAAGTCCAAAGTATAAAAAGGTAACACATCCTGAGCATGAAGTAATCGTTGGGGAAGTATTATAATCAAATGACACGGTAAAATTAGCTCCAGGTTCTACCTCTGCAAAGTTAGTACCTCCATTTAAAGAAATATTAGTATAGGTAACTGTTCTTCCGCCCATACCAGAACCACTAATTGTAATAGGGTTAGAGGGAGTCTCAGGAATACATTGACTTATTAATGATATTGAATACAAGAAAATATAGCCAATCAAAAAAAACTTAAGGAAGATTTTCATGTTTGTATAATAACCTAACACAATTGATTGTTAATTTTTTAATGAATTTATAAACCTACAATATATTTATACTTTTTTTTAAATATAAACAAGGATCGATTTTGATTAGCGCAAAGATAAGATTTGTGCAGACGGAGAGTTAAATTAAGGATAAACATTTGTTCCTTTTTATTATTTGGGACAAATAATAATTTAAATTAGAGCTCTGAGAGCAAAAAAAGTTTTTTATTAATCATTTATGTTTAAAAACGATCATCTGCTGCATAATTAAGTAGATAAAAAAAGCTTGAACGTTTAATTTTGAAAGTACGAGGTGGATTTAAACAGTTCTTATGCCCATTAAAACATCAGATTTCTTACTCCTCCTTTTCATCAGTATCTTATGAAACGCTTTTTAAACATAAAGGGAATGCTTCTTATGGTATATGCAACTGCCAATTATTACTCTGCATTCGGGTCTTTTACTTTCTTAGTTTTTATCTTATCATTGGATACTTTAAATATTTTAACAGATCCTATTTGGTCTAAAAGATGCAGTCCATCTCAATTAATTGGGCCTGCAAGGTACAGACCAACAGGAATTATTTTTGAAAGTTTACCAAATATAGATGTAGTTTTAATTAGCCATAATCATTATGACCATTTAGATAAACAAACCATAAAAAGACTTCAAAAAGAACACAAACCTCAATTTATTGTTCCTCTTGGTGTGTCGCATTTTTTCAAAAAAATAGGTATCGAAAATGTTATTGAAATTGATTGGGATGAAGAAATTGAAATTAAAGCAATAAAAATTAAAGCGACTCCTGCTGTACATTTTTCTAGTCGAGGAATTTTTGATAGGGATAAAACACTCTGGTGTGGTTATATAATTGAAGGTTCTAAAAAGATATATTTTGCTGGAGACACTGCTTATGATGAAACTATTTTCAAAAAAATAGGCACAAAAAATCCAAAGATAGATTTGTCAATAATTCCTATTGGTGCTTACAAACCTAATTGGTTTATGACTCGAATTCATACAAACCCAAGTGAAGCTGTACAAATACATTTAGATATAAAATCTAAACAATCGGTTGCTACACATTTTGGCACTTTTGCTTTGGCAAATGAAGCTCAAGGTGAAGCTATTAAAGATTTAAAAATATCCTTGCTTGATAAGAAAATTGAATACGGAAAATTTATAATTCCTGAAGAAGGAATTTTTTATACATATTAAGAAAAATACCTACTTAAAAAAAGAATCGACAAACTCAATTTTAAATGTAAAATCGAAGAAATTGCAAAAATTATCTCGCTAATCGGAATTTTTTTTCAGAAAACGGAATTAAAAAGTTACCGGAATTTTTACTAAATTTTAGAAAAACAAAAAAGGAAAATTATGGATAAAAAGAAGCAACATTTGATAACATCGTTTATAAAAAATTGCTAAATTTATGCTTTACCAAAATTTGTTGCTTTTTTATGTACTTTGATTTTTCGTTGCAAAATCTTCGCACACAAAAATGCAACTTTTCATATACAAGCACGTTGGCAGTCATGCAAAAACTCCAATAAAAGTGTAAAATGAAAATTCGAAAAAAATTATAGAAATTCAAACACAAATATGGTTACTTCAAACTTCATCTTGTCTGCTTCACTTCCTTTTTCAAGAAATATTTTTGTGTTATTAATTTTAACGGCACTACTATTTAGTTGTCGTGAAGATGACACAACTAAAGCAGATGATAAGGAGTATAATTGCATCAATACGAATCATTCTGGCTATACAACAATTGTACATGAAGGAGTAACTAGAGAATACATCTTGTATTTACCTACATCATATGAAAGCAATACTCCTAGCCCATTGATAATTAATTTTCATGGTTATGGAGGTTGTGCCTCAAATTTTTCAAGCGAAGTTGGTGATTTAAATTCGTTGGCTGATAGTGAAAATTTCATTATAGCATACCCTCAGGCTGTTGTTGGCGAAAAAGGAGATGTATACTGGAATCCAGAAGACAACGGAATTCAAAACATAGAGGAAAATGATATTTTTTTTACAGAGCAGCTCATCGAAGATATCAGCAATAAATATACTGTTAATTCATCCCAAGTATATGCAACAGGATATTCTAATGGAGGTATGATGTCTTATGGTCTTGCATGCTCTAAAGGAGACCTAATTGCCGCAATAGGAATTATGTCAGGAATCATGCTTGAACAAACTTGCGATGTAAAAGAGTATACCTCGATCATACATTTTCATAGTACTTCTGATAACGTACTCCCTTACGATGGTAATCAGGATTATCAATCCGTTTCCGATGTGGTGAATTTCTGGTTAAGTCATAATGGCATTCCAGTTTTCAATCTCGCTACAATAGAATTCAATGATGGTGACATGGTACGTAAATCGTATACAGGAGGAAACGAAAATACATCAGTTGTTTTATATACAGATTACGAAGAACAGGGTAAAGGTGGTCATGTATGGTTTAATGGTGCCATAGACGGAAACAGTCCAAATCAAATACTGTGGGATTTTTTGTCCTCTTACTCTCTTAATGATTAGGATTCATATTTCACTTGTAAAAATATTGATTTAACAACATTACCTCAAATATTTGAGCTTGGAAATTGAAGTATACTCTAAAATTTGGATTCATTTAAATAATCTCATTAATTACAATTATTTTCCCATTAAAAGAAATCACCTCCTTTTTTTGCTTCCCTAGCAACAACTTACCAATTGGTGAAGATACAGAAATAGCAAAATAGCTTTTATCTGCAACCACTAGTTGCCCTGCAGAAATGCTTAAGAAATAAGATACTTTATCTGTAATAATAACGCTTCCTAAACAGGCGTTTTTTGATGATTTGAAAATATCTATTTTCGATAAGACAACTTTCATTTGAACAATTCCAGACAATTGCTGTCCTGCCTTTTCCATTTCTAACTGTAACATTGCACGGCCCGTTTCATGCTTA